>JRYF01000421.1_pt1 | contig 222040 bp, 197 predicted proteins | sample 235331 | NCBI WGS metagenome assembly JRYF01 (sample SAMN03074217, study PRJNA261475) | activated sludge metagenome | biome: Wastewater Treatment Plant; feature: Wastewater; material: Activated sludge; isolation source: activated biomass of a wastewater treatment plant treating hydrocarbon... ... | reverse complement strand
GGTTTGTTGGTGCATGCGTTAAATCACGCTCGCTTTCGTACTGCAGATCCATTCCGATACCTCAGCGACTTCTGGATTGTTCGCTGTTGCTTTGCCCACCGCTTGGTTTTATGCCGTGTGATCGAAAAGCCAGTAGGCAGTCGCTGAATCTCGCCGGCTCGAAGTACTCATCCCTCTCGATCGTAAGTCCATTGATGTTAACTGCCTCCAGTTCGCGAAGGCTGAAGTAACCCCACTCCGCTTAGAAACCGATAACATCTCCGAAGAAGACGACATCTGATCCTTTCTGCTGACCCTCTGTAACAAACCAGGTCCATCCGCTAAGCGGAAAGAAGAATTTTGCGTAGACTATCGGATCCTCTAGTCCTTCCTGCGAATGCAGAACCGGAAGCCTGCTTCGGAGATCACGCGGCAGAAGTTCGTTCATTTCAAATCATGCCCTCTTGGCTTTCGTACGCGGTCGCGGTGAGATTGCGATTGCGGATTCAATGCTCGGTTCCGTGCAGTAGAGCGACCGGCTTGTCCCGCTTTCGAGGTCGAAGTAGGTCGCGAATCGACGAAGCGAATTTGTCAGTATGAAGGCAGTTAGTATCTCGGCGATCTCGACCGCAACTCGTTGGTTGATATTCAGACTTTGTTCCCCGAGCCGAATGCGTTCTGGGCACGAGACTGAAGTCGCAACATTTTCTTTCATTAATGCTTCCTGATCTTCGAGCAATTCCGGATGAACGAGCGTTGGTGACGGCAACGAACGGCAGATACTCGAACCGACAAAATAGTCCTCGGCCTTGAGCCGTTTCGTAGTGGAACCGATAAGAACCTGGCCCGAGAACTTGCCGTTTCCGGCATCGATCCACCAAATATTCGGCGCTTCGGAAACGCGATAGCCTTGGAACTCCTCTACCGCGCGGTGAAGTTCGCGTCGAGCGAGGTGATTATCGACACAGCCCACGAGCACCGTCAGTTGGCGATAGTCGCCCGCGGATTGTTTTAGGTGTCTTTCGGGATCGAACTGGTCACACGCATACCCGACATCGATTCCCCATGCGAGCGTGACCCGTTCGGCGAGCGACTGTGCCTTGAACCGTCCTATCTCGGCTGCGCAGAAGTTGCTCCGTGGAATGTTGCCCGCCTCCACGCGGTCCGGATCGATGATCGATAGCTCGACGGTGCGGCCTTGTTCCCGCAATTCGAAGACAAGCCGTGCGATCGCGAGCGCCGCAAATGAGCCAGTCCCTCCGGCACCGACGAGAACGATCCTTAGCTTGCTGCACTCCTTCGGAAGGACTATTGCGGCCTGAGAGAAACTGAGATCGATATCCATATCACAACATCAACTTGACCAATGCTCCGATCTCGTTCAGATCGGTGATACCTTCAGGAATCGCCCCTACCCAACAGGAAGGGATCTCGATCAAGTGGTCGTAGACTCCGCATCGGAATCGGATCTTTGGCTTGTCATGAACATCGACGAGGATGGCAAAGATCCGGAACTTGCCGGATTCGTCCCGGTCATCCGCACGGCTGAAGTTCAAGGCCCCAGGTGGATGCGTGTGAAGTTCGATGCATGCTTCCCCAAACTCTGTCAGCGAGTCGTCCGCGATAGTCGCCGCCCAATTGTTTTCACGGCCGGCAGACCTCCACCGCCAGCGTTCGGCGGTTCTGTCCCAGTAGATCAGATAAACATCTTCCCTGAATGCGGATGGAGCGTGTCGGCCTCGAGCATCACTAAGGATCTCGTGCCAGAGATAGGGTCTGATACGGGGTCGATGCCAATGGATCCCAACGCTTGATCCGGGTAGTCCACGAATCTCACGGGAACAGATCGGCAGAGACACCGCAAACTCCGTCCGTTCGGCGCGGATGAACAATCCGTTGCCAGCCATGCAGTATTCGTAAAGCAGGGCTTCGATCTTATCCTCCCCGGACGATGCGACCTTGTGGCCGATAAAGCGCGGAGGAGTGATCACCCGATCCCGCGGGATTTGGTGTGGTGACATAAGGCAGTTGTACTCCCGGAATCAGAATCGACTGTCGTTCCTTCGACCTTCGACGATCGCCTCCCAAGCGTCATCGATCGTCGTGTTCGAGATGAGAAGTTCGCTATTCGGGAATCGTTTTGGCTTCTGACGCGATAAGTCGGCAAGAAGGTTCCGAACGTCGGCGGGTTCAGCAAGACATTTGTCATTCACGTTGTCGTGATTGAAAGGCGTCTCGAATATTAGCTTCCATACTGCCCCGACGGAGCAGGGATGGCACTCCGGAACTTCATTTCGACCAAAGCAAATTTTGCCTTGCAGACGTGAACCGATATTCGGAAGGGGCGCAACGGCGAGACAAGTTTTCGACGAGATTCGCGTCGCAGCTGTGGCCCATAGAAAATAGTCCTTACCTTTTCCGAGTAGGATCAGCGTTGGAAGTGGTATCGTGATGGTCTCGATCCGCCCGCCCGGGAGTTCTACAAATATTGTCCGTGTTGAAGCGGGCTCGTACGACAGGATCGCGTTTCCTTCAGGTGCCTCCCGGTACCGCAGAATGCGCCGATCGAGCCATCCGGTATCCGTTTTAAGATGTCGAAATGCTCGCGCGACCTGGGTGCTTGATAACGCCTTCAGTGTTGACTCATCTTCACCGAAAGTCGCGAACAGATATTGTCCCGGGAGAAAGTAGAGTGCTGCCGATGTGTCCGACGGGATCTCAGATCTCGACTTCATACAAAATGCTAAGCAGGCCGGTTCTGCCCCGCGTTTACGATCGGTTGTCCATTTGTGTGGCCTGTCCTAACATGTCCGTTCCTGTTTGAGGCTTCATTACCGTCGTCGTCCGGATCAGACACGATTCCGATGATCGCGGCCAGGCCGTATCGACGTCCGTACGTCATGGCGGAACCAACTCCCTGCGGATCGTTCTTTGCGAGCGGTAAACAAAGTTCGCTCTGGATCCATTGGCCCGACTCGTGAGCGAGGATCGTTTCCACGATGATCGTGCTGTTGGGCCCGATGCTGTTTCCCTGGATAACGCTCAGGCCATTCCTTGCAAGCAGCTCGCGGCAGCTGTCCCAGACCGAACTAAGATCTGCGTAATTCGATTTGAAGAATGGATTCATCGAATCCCGTTTAGCGGGTACCAGGCCGGCCTGCACGAGCGCCAGCGACTTTGCTAGATTTCCGATGCTTTCGCTTTTTTGCATTAGTTTTGTCTCCCTGAGAGTCATTTCGTAAAGCCCCCTCGTTCCAGAATGTGATCAGATCGAGGATGACCCTACGAGGGTCGGCCAGGATCATCTCATCGAGTTGTCCGAGCCGTTCGAAAATTGCATTGGCTTCGCTATACTCCTTCGTCAGTTCGTCGATCGTCTCTCGGCTCCAGTCATACCAGTCGGAATATTGACAATGAGTACTGTCGAGCCATGGATTACCCGTACAATGGTCGACCAGCCTCAGAAGCTCGCCATAACGGGCCGCCTCAGGGCTTCGGTGTTTCCTCCATACGTTCGGATGTGGATCCTTGTTGATCGCCGGAAAATCGGATTCGGAAAAGCCAAGCTTGTCAGCGAAGAACTCCCAGATCCCATCATCCGAGAAATAGAACAGCAGACCGGCTGCATAACTGATCCGCAACTCCTCGTAGTAGATCTCTTCGCAACAAAAGTCTAGATTCAGAGGCGGAATCGCAAACCGCTCGAACTCAGCTTCCGGATCATCGTGCCAGAGGCCGAGCAAAGGAAAGCACTTTTCGTTGATAAGTTCGAAAAGCTGATTCGCCCGCTCGCTGTATTTATTGAATTGCCCAGGCCGATAAAGGCTCGCGCGAGACTCACGCCATTCCTTAGGGAATAGGTCACGAAAGACGGCATATTTCTGCTGCTCTGAAACCAACCTCGATATCGAATCGCAGGCGGCCGCTGCGTTATGGCTTCGAGCTTTGAATCCAAGATATTCGAGTGATCTAAGAAGTTTGTCCCCGAAAGGTTCTGCCAAAGGACAATTTGGCTGACCTTTTGGGCTTGACGTACTCACAACCTCTTTTCTCAGATTCAGAAGCCGCTAGGAATTTGGGTTGACGGCAAAGCTCTCGTTCTCGCGAACGCGGAAAGGTGCCCCTCGATCGCCTGAATCTCACTGGCTCCTATGCGGAGAACCTCTTCGGCCCGTCCTATTTCCGCTGGAGTCAATAGCTCTGCCGCGTCCCTTCTCATCAATTCATCCGCCATGATGATCGCCGGATTGAGGTTCTCAGACTCGCTGCAAAGGATGTCAATCGGCGAGTCGATACTCATCGCGCACCCTTGTGCTGCGCCCGTTTGACGATCGTTACCGTAAGCTTGCCCTCTTTGATCTCACGCGATATGTTCGCATTCTCGATCGAGGCAAAATGCGGCTGAAGCACAACCTTTAATGTCTTGTCTTCCTGTGCGAGCGAGGAATCGAGCTCAAACTCTTGACCTTCGATCTTTATCGTCGCTTTCGACTCTGTGATCGACTCGTTTGCCGAAGAAGGTTCAGAGTCGTTTTCGTTCGCGTTAATTCCGCNNTTTTCGTTCGCGTTAATTCCGCTTTTCGCTTCGGGTACTTCCTTCTCTTGCATTTCTAATTCTCCTAATCGATCTGCATCGCTGCTCACGACGCAAACAGGTTCGCCTGGTCCACTGATGGAACCGCAACGGCGGGAGTTGGCGTCGCTGAAGAACTCGAAGTCGCCGGCGGGGTGGCTTTCGCTTTGTCGGTTGGTTTCGCCGTACGCTTCTTCGTGCTCGCTTTCTCCTTCTTCAGCCTTTCGGCCGATCTCGCCGGCAGATCTGCCTGGTATTGGCCAAATGCACTGTTAAGTTCGCTGGTCAGTTCTCCCATCGCCAGCTGATGCGAGAGCTCCGATATCGTAACTTGCGGCGTGAAGTCGTGCGACCTCACGCTTATGACGCACTTCCTGACTCCGTCCACGGTCGGCAACAATTGGATCACGGCTGTGACGGTGGACGAATCGAAATTGTACGGCTCCTTCTCCGGGAGAACGATCGACTCGATAGTCGGAGCAGTCTGGGTGCGTGTAACAGACAAGTTGTTCTCGGCTGGGGTTTGGTCAGCAACGGTGTCTGGAATTGATTCGGTTGCAACAGCAGTGGATTGAGTCTCCGACACCTGCGTAATTTGCGTATCCGGTTGGACGGGCGTCGTCTCGGCAACCGAAACCGTTCCAACTTTTTCATCCTCGACGAAACACTCATTGGTCTCACGTTCACCCTCTGGTATGCATTCATACGCATACGAAGACTTTTTGGGAAGACTTCCCTCTGCTTCTTCCGCGGAGATCACCCCAAGATATTCATCTGCCGTCACCGTAGATTCGGAAGGAAGATCCGGCGGCGGCGGTGCTGTATCATCTACAGATGCGGGTTCTCGGACCATCGGTGAAACCGATACAGTTTCAACCGGGACATTCTTCTCACGATCGAATTCAGCCAGCTGCTTGAGAAAATTGCTTAAGAAAATATTCTTGATCGTGGCTTCTTCGTGGGCACGAGTCACGTACTCCGCGCCCTGCCACATTTCGAGAGCAAGCTTCTGTTTACTGCCGCCGTCAGACTCGAACCCGGACGTCTGACTCGCAGCGTTCGCAAGTTCTTTCGACGTATGGATCAGTTGCTCGATCTTGTTGCAGTCGTCCAGCGTGACGAAGGAGCCGCTATTGAGAATCTCCATAGTCTCTATCTCCACAGCCTGCCTGCCGCTATTTTTTCAGAAAGTTGTAAGAGGAGCGGATGAATTCGCTCGATTCGTAAATCTTTGCCTGAAAGAAGGATTTGACAGGAAATCTGCAATTGGACATACTCTGGCCGTCTGACACTGGAACGTCCCCAAAAACGTTCCTTCAGATACGGAAGCTAGGCGGTGTGGGAGACGCCTAGCTTCTACACATTTCAGAACCTGCTAGAGCGTTTCCTCTATCGACCAGTTTGACGGTTTTTTTGAGCGGTGTGTTTTCTAGGCTGCGGCTCCAAAGAACACGAAGTTTGCTTCCGGCGGATGATCGGGGGCTCTTTCTTTGTGCAGTTTCAGAATGCGTAAAAGTGTTGAGTGGCTGCTTCCCATTGATCGGGCGGCCTTTCGAAGGTTGCCGTTAGATCGTTTCAGCGCATGCTCAATAAAAATACCGGCGGCCTTGATATAAACGCTATCGAGATTATCCGTATGAGGGTCAAGCATAACGGTTAGCAAGTCTGTCCGATGGGCACTACGATCTAGCTTTTCACTACTATTCGAGTAGGCAAGCCTTGCGTTCGATTGAGCCGCTGCGATCGCACTCGAACTTTCCTCAAGCGTTTGTCGAACAAGTCGAGCTGATATCTTAGGCCTGTTCATAGCTTCGACGGCCAATCGTGTCGCGAAGTTCAGCAATTCGCGATAGTTCCCATCCCATCTGTGTCGTTCCAGCTCGTTGAAGGCTTCTTCATCAATATCAAATGGCATCCCGCGGCCGATCGAACGCCATTCGGTTTCAAACTGTTTGAGGAACATTTCACGGATCTTCTCTCGCTGGTGGCGGAGCGGAACAGTCTCTAACTGTAGGACATTAAGACGGTCGAACAAGTCGGGACGAAACGATCCGTCGGCGACCATCGCGATCAAGTTTCGCGATGTAGCGGCGATCACACGGACATCTATCTGCCGCTCATATGTTCCGCCAACCCGGCGAATTCGCTTCTCCTCGACGGCTTTCAGAATTTTCGCCTGNNTCGTCCAGAAACAGCGTCCCACCAGCGGCAGTTTCGAAGAGACCAGCCTTCGCGGAGACGGCGCCCGTGAACGCGCCCTTCTCGTACCCGAAGAGTTCGGACTCGAGCAGTTCCGAAGTGAAGCTTGCACAGTTAACGTTTACGAACTGGCCCCTCGACCTGCAACTCTTCTCGTGCAAAGTCCTGGCGATCGTCGTCTTTCCCGTTCCTCGCTCACCGACGATCAACACATAATATGGAACTTTTGCAAAACGATCGATCTTTGCCTCAAGTTCGGCAACACTCGAACTACAATCGACACGAACATCTGAGTTACACGGCATCTCCCACTCCTCCTTGGCCTGATAGGTGAAGCTATGTTTATTCAAGAACCGTGCCTCATAGGGGCGACGCCGAAAAGCGCTGAAAACAGATAGCTTCCGGCTTTTCAAAGTGTGCGTCGGCCCCTTCCAAAGTGTCTACGATGGCAACAGTTTGTGTACGTCGTGCACAGTTTGCAGTCTTTCGACTTCCTTCTCGTCCGGTTCGACCAACCAGTCCGGGATCTGAACGGGCTTATCGTCGGGAGGCGACGTCGACAGTGATGCCATTTCGGGCGGCGTGAAACCAAAGTCACAAGATTGGGGCGGATAAAGGGCCAGAAGCCTTTCAAGACAAGTTAAGGCAGTAGAATGGTCGCTCGAAAGGAAGAAGCGCTGCTTGCCATGCTGGGCGATGTTAGTCAGACCCATCCCGCGAAGTTCTCTTATCTGCTCGACAGTCGAGGGGCAAACCTCCGTACAAAGCTGGCCTTGAAAACGAGCCGTCCGCACCTTTATGTCGTGCAGCAGGTTCACAACGTTCCGTTCAAAATCCACGACCCTAAGAATCTCAGCGGCAGTAGTTGGAATGCTCCCCTGGATGCCAAAGTGGCGTTTTACGTCGCGGAGCGACTCGGCAGATATACTTACGCCGACGAGACGTTTTCCATCGTCCGTCGTAGTCCTTACGATCCTGAGATCTGATTGCTGCAGCGTCTTTAGGAACTTCCAGATCGGAAGCAAGGCTCCGCTGAGGAGATGAACCGTTTTGAACTCGAACAAAGGTATCTTCTCCTCTTCGTTGACCCACCATGTTTCAGCCCGGATCTTCGGAACAATACGATACTTTTGATTGAGTTCGCCTTCCCGAAGGTATGCAACGTTGCGCCCGCTGGGACGGGTGATCGAAAACATCTGATAGCGTTCGCCTGTTTCGGGGTCCGTATGCAACATGCTCGGCCTGACGGCAACAAAGCTGCCATTCGCACGGTGCTGGTAAAAGCGCATAAAGTCGCTTGCCGAAATTTCTAGATATCTTGCCGGCCGCCTCGCTACTTTCAGGTTTAGCTCGTAATAGACAGTTCTTGCACCTGTAATTGCATCTCGGTAAAGGATCTGCGCCGGTTGGGCTAGCGTGACGGATGAGGCTTTCAGGTCCTCAAGTCCATCGTCTAGTTTTCCGCTTGCTTTGAGGTGCTCGATGGTCTCGGTGAATGTTGAGTAAAAATAATCGAACAGTGCATTCTGCCGGTCGACTTCAAGTGAGAGTAGGCGATTTAGAAATCGGGGGATATTCGTCTTGTCGCTTTCGGAAATCTCTTCGCCCGCGTCTCCTGACCGAAGTAGACCCATGTCCCGAAGGGCAAGCATAGCGTCGTCAAGCCCTAGTATATCGATGCCACGCAATATACCGCTCAACACCACGTTGAGTGCCGAGCGGCCTTCCCTCGATTCGAGGTTGTATCTGTCGAGTGTCCCGGCTTTCTCTNNAGCACCCATGTTTCCAAGCCGTCGGGCGATCGTCGCAGAGAACCTTTTTTCGCCGCCAAGTTCGGTAAAGACGAGCACGTAAACAGGCGGTGCGACCTGGCCGGTCCGATGGGTGCGACCGAAGTCTTGCACCTGTTTGTCGGCGGACCATTTTAACTCGGCGGCGATGTGAAGCCTCCGCTGCTGGTTGAGAACGTTCAAGCCCGCGTGAAGGCTATCACCGGTCGAGGCAACTTCGGACATTATTGCGATCCGCTTCTGTTTGCCTTGAAAGGAGTTCTTTTCGTGAAGGTTGACTAACCTCGAGGGAACGCCGGGAAGTTGCCGCGGTCGATATTCGAGGACTCCGCCCGTCGTTCGGATCAGGCGTTTCTTTCGACCGGTCATTTCGGCGACGTTCTCGGGCCCGAAATAGTTTATGAGTTGGTCGAGCGGATGTTCGGGCACTTCCAGCGTCGAGAGCCTATCGAGGAGTTCCCGTCTAAGTTGGAGGGCGGCCCGGCTTTCTAGCTGATTCCCATCGTCGGTTAGAACGGGTACGTGTTCGGTCACGCCGCTATACGGGTTGGTCCGCTCCTGAAACACCCTGGTCGGAAAGCAATTTTCAACTAACCTTGAAAGTGTTTCCCGAGGGCTAAAATCAAGACTATCAATCGCTTCCTCCTCATCGGCGGCCCGTTCGATCTGCTTCTTTGTCTGGCTTTCGCCCGTCCCCGTTATCGACACAACGATCGATTCTTTGCGACCGAGTGCTTGCTCGATCTCTCGGATCAATGTGGGCACCTTAAAGGCGGTGATGAGATTCCGAAAGCAGCGCTGGTGTTCGGCCCAGAACAGATTTATCGCATTTCGGCGCGAACCCTTGCCGGAATTCGTCAGGTCCAAGGCACGATGAATGTTCTTGAGGACCTCCTGCCACGCTCGGGCCATGTTGTCGTACATTTGCCGCTGCGTTGGCGTCAGCCGATGAATGACCTCGCGATACTCCACTGCGAGACCCGACACAGGATCGAGCCCCATGCTCAGGTTGCAGCAGAGGTATCGACCCATTGCCTTGAGATCGCGGCAGACCATCTCAAGCGCACCGACTCCTCCGGACTCGATCTCCTCTGCAAACTGCTCAAATCCGAGCGGAAAACTAGTACCTTCGCCCCAAAGCCCAAGCCTCGACATGTAGGCAAGGTGGCGGACCTCACCCGCGGATGTGGCAGACGAGTAGACGACCCTCAGGTCGGGAAACTTTTCTGGGTCTTGTATCTCAAGGACCGCAGCACCCGTTTGAGTAGCCTTACCACTGTCATCAGCAAATGCGTACTTTGCCTTGTGGCCTTCGTCAAATACCGCAAGGCCGCCGCCATTCAACCATTTTGTTATCTGGTTGATACGCTTCGCTCCTGTCTTTGAGCGTGCGATAAGCGATTTGTAGGTGCAGAAGATTATTCCGTCATCAAGGACAATATCCGAATCGTATGGGTACTCATTAACAAGCTTGATCGGGACGCTGAAACCGAGGCGAAGAAACTCGTCTGAAACCGCTTCTATCAGGTCCGCCTTGACTGAAAACCAGATGGTCCTTCGTCTGCCTTGGAACCAGTTATCGAGAACAATGCCCGCGATGCTCGCGGTCTTGCCCGTGCCCGTGCCATCACCGATGCTGATGCCTGCTCGGGCTCCGTTTGCCAACCGCTGCTCGTGAGCCTGCCCCGCGTAAACTACTCGCTCAAGCTGCATTCTCGAAAGGCGGCCGTCGATCGTGAGTATTTTGGGAAGGCGAGGTCGATATGTAATGGGAGGCGGAGCTACGTTTGCGAGTCCTGGGGTCTCGACAATATTCCCCGGATGATCTGAGCCTCCGGTAACGCAGTGGGGAATGTACTCAAGCGGTCGTCGGTCGGGTTCGTATTCCTGATCAGAGTCTTCGTTAACGAGCGGAGCTAGTGAAGTCCCATTCCCGATAGGAGGCCTCGCGGGCATCGGCAAAACCGATACAAGGCTTGTTTCCATGATTCTTTTTTCAAAATTCGAGTTCCGAAGGAGTTGCTGCAGCAAACGCCTCTTCGAGGGATCGGACAGAGGTGGTAATTGTCGAACTCTCGGTTTCCATATCTTTGGTTGATCCGATTCCCCTCTTCTGTCCGATTACCAAAGTGACATTGGTAGTCGTGCCGTTCCGGTAATACTCTCTTCCGCCTATTTCGATCGCTTGAATCAATCTAATGTCGGCGTCTAAAGAGTTCCAGAATTGCTTTCCCGTACTCGTTCCAGGAGAACCACTCTCGCCCAGGATCACTCCAAACCTTCCACCGCTCCGTAAACGCCTAAGAGCCGATTCGACATGTCTGAAACCGAATCTGCTCGATGTCGATTTAGTTCTGCCGCCGTTCGACGAGAATGGGGGGTTGACCAGGACTATGTTTGGGATCAGGTCGTAAGGAAGCAGATCGTCGATATACTCTGCATTGTGGCTGCTCGGTTCGAAGCCCAGGAGTCGCGGTAGTTCTCGCCTTCGCGGGTCGATTTCGTTCGTGATGACCTTTGCACCTGCCGCTTTAGCCCAAACCGCAAGAGAGCCGGTTCCACACGACGGTTCGAGCACCGTATCTTTCTCGCTTACGCTGAGTAGATATGCAGCCAGGTAGGCTATCGGAGCCGGCGTCGAGAATTGCTGATAGGCGATCTGTTTCGAGCTTTTCCAAGACTGCGTCGGCATTCGTTCCTGCAATGGCCGGAGTATTTCTCTGCTCGCGACAGCAGGTTGGTCAGACGAGAGTAAAGGCTTGCCGTATTTTGTCGCGACCAGGAGGTTGAGCGCGGTTTCGGCAACTTCGTGACAGAGATGTGGATCGATGGACAACACATCGATACCGGCTTCGCCGCACACCGCAAGCAAGTCCCGGTTTGTTAGCTTACAACCGGAATCTATTCTCTCGGCGATCTCCTGTATCAGTGTTAAGGAAACTTTATGCTGAAGTTTCGGCTCGACCATCCTACGACCTGTCTGCCGCCTGTTTTCTTGCTGCCCATCGGGGCAAGTTGCTGAGTGGCCGTCTTGAAACACTCAGGTGTCAAACACTTGAGCCATTCTGCGGCCGTAAGATATTCGAGGCGAAGGCCGGAAAGCAGTGCATCGTCGATGCCTTTTACAGATCGGTCCCACGTAACGATCCGGACATCTTCGTCATATCCATGGGCTGCCTGATCGGAGTAGCGAAGCCGAAGAAGAGCCGCAAGTGCTCGCGCTACGTGCGGATTTGTGAAGCTGTCATTGTCGAATGCGATCTCTAGCCTTCTACCGCGGGCAGTTTCGACGATCGCTCGATGAGCGGTCGCGACGCCGCTGTTTCCGACTACGTATCTATCGGTAAGAAATCTTTGGGCCGTCGCGGCTTTGAGCGCACCTTCCGTGACAACAACTGGAAAATCTAAACCGTTACACGGGCGTACGTGATGCAAAGGTGACCCTGGACTTGAACCCAATCGCTCCTTCGCCGAAGAGAGCCATACATAATGACCCGAACTTCCTTCCACATGCTTCATAAGCCGGATCTGGCATGCTTGGATCAGACCGTCACGCCCAATAAACGGGATAAGCAATAGTTCGTCGTTTGAATCGAATTTGCTCCCAAGACGCCATTCGCCTAGGGTATCCTTCCAGAAGCCGGGTACTCCCTCAAAGGAAATATCTTCTCCTTTTGCTTGTGTCCGAGTAAGTTGGTCGACCAGGACGCGCCTCTCGTTCACGGTTCTTGGAAAACTACCGTACTGAGAAATATCGTCTATACGTCTTTCCGACAATCCACTTCGTCCGTTTACGAGCTCGCTGTTGGTCGAAGCAGGCGACAATTCAAAGAGTTTGCGATAGATCCTGTCTCGAATCTCCGGTAAAGCCCTGACGCTTGAACGATGGATTTCTCTAGTCTTGTAGGGTTGGTTGAATCTTCGGGTAAGTCCTAAATCGGCGGCAAACTCTCGATGATAGTAAACTCCCCAGCCATGCCTGCTGATACGATTGGCATTCAGTGAGCTACGAGCGCAGAACGATATTGTTCCGGCTACAGTCCTACTGCACCAATCCGGTTTCCCGCAGATGCGGCACAGGCGCTTTTTGGAGACGCGGATGTATCCTGTTCCGGTCATTCCCGAAAATGCCGGCCGCTAATTTTGTCTTATAGTGATTCGTGCAGAGAGCCTTCTTGGCTACACGACTTCGCCCCTGCAGCGCTCAGTTCGGCCGGTCCCGCGCCGTAAATCGAGAGATCGTCTTCTGCGAACTTCGGTTTGCGTCACCCAGCCAAGTCGCTCCGCCAATTCAAGTACGGACGGTGCGAACATTAGCTCCCCACCTGGCAATTCAACTACGGGGAATTTTGCACAAAGAGGTGTATGCTGCTGGAACACACCGCTATGACCCGAATTGACCTCGATCCAATCGAAGTCGACGACGCTTCGATTTAAGGAATCTCGCAAACAATATGCTTCGTTCGAATTTGCCTCGCCGTAAAGTCGAATCTTCCGGGATTCCGGCTGATTGGTTCTTCATCCATATCATCTCCGACGCAACTGGTTTTCGAGGTTACAATACGCGTAGCAGATAGATTCTTTCTGATGAAGTTTGGCGTTGACCTGACAGGAGCGTAAAGTTCCTCCGCATGTCAACATCGCTCGCCTCACAATAACAATCGTCATCCAAAGGGCGCTATGCAGAACTCGCCTCGCGTCGCAACTGCCTCGCGTCTTCGATCATTCTTTCCAATCGGTCCAGGCCCATCTGAACATTCTCCTCAGAAGGTCCAAATGAGAACCGAACCCAGGAATTGAAGTTTGAGACCTGCCTGCGCTTTCCTGGGTTTACGTCGAAGAATACTCCGGGCACTGTCATTACACTATGCTTTAGTCCTTCATGGAAAAATGCGATCCCGTCATTTAGGGGCGCGGGTAACTCCGCTATTGAAGCCCAACAATAGAAGGTGCTCTCCGGATTCGGCGTACAGCGAATGCCCATTTCATTAAGGCGCTTAACCATTAGATTTCGCTTATTGCTAAACGCTCTACGAACAGCGGCGGTTTCCATATCGGCCCGCTCTGGTTGCAAGATCTCAATCGCGGCGCGTTGAATCGGTTGGCTCGGTCCACCATCGATCGCACTCGCCGCACGATCCATAGCTTCGATCATCTTCGAAGGCCCGACTGCCCAGCCAACACGCCAGCCAGGATACCTAAAAGACTTCGTGAGACCGTCGACTAATATCACAGGATCTTCTTCGACATCCTCGACATAAGCCGCGCCCGAGACCGGCCCAGCCGAGGGTGAACCGTCCGGCTCATATATAAAATGAGAGTAGAATTCGTCTAGAATCAAGGTCAGCCGGTGCCGCCTCGCGACTCCAACGTACTTGTTAAGCCCTTCTCCTCGAATCACCTGACCGGTCGGATTGCACGGATTGCTCACAACAAAGGCCTGAAGACCGCGATTCACAACTTCGTTTTCGAGTACGTCGGCAGGAATTATAAATTCGTCCTTCTCTAAGGCTGGTAAAATGATCGGCGTAAAGCGATGTTGGTGATAACCGATCATGTCTTCGTACGCAGTGTAATCTGGAATTTGATAGCCAAGAGTCACCTCACCAAGCGCTGCAAATAATCTCGAAAGCGCCAGCCTTCCGCCCGACGCAATCGAGACATTCCCAGCCCCGTACTTTGATTGTTTGTTTCGACGGTAAAGCCGATTGTAGTGGTCCGCTACGCTCTGCCTTAGGGCTTGGTTGCCTCCGATAGGACCATAGGCATGGTCGCCCGGTTCAAGCTTGATCTCAGCGAGTCTCTCGGGAGCGCCATCGATGTCACCCACTTCGGGCTGACCTTGACCGAGATTGCACCACTCGGGATTTCCATTCCAGAAACCAAGCTTCATTGCTTCTGCAACCACATAGATCACGCCCATATAAGGTACAGGACGAAGGGCACCAAGGTTATCATTCATAACTATTAAGGTTTTTAGGCGAGTTCGACGCCCGGGGACAAATGCCCATACTGACTCGTGTAACGCGGAACAACCTCGCTACACCAATTGATCGACGGTGTAAACACCAGACATTGGTCAATCGGGCGTGAATAGACATGGAGGCTCACTGCCCTTTTGCCAAACACTCCGGGATTGCCGACTTCGTGGATCGGTTCGCTAGGGTCAACCTCCGTTTTAGAATGTCGTTCGAGGTCAATTTGATCAGTTGCTTCGAGTCGACAGAACCCGGTTTGGGAATCCTGCTCCAGAATTCGATAGTTCTGAACCCGAAGCTTTCCCACGGGAACCGTCATCCAGCACGACTGGCCGGCATGGTCATGAATACTCGAACTCTGATTGACTTCCCATCCGATCGCGATTAGTTCAAAATTTAGATCGCGAAATATTAGGTTGCGCGTGTAGGTGCGCTTTCCGAAAAACAAAAATCGTCTCAATGAGACCTGATCAACGTTCACTCCCCTGATATAACTCCCAACTTCATCGTGCGGGAATCCTCGTTCGGAAAGTGAGCGCAGAACATTCGTGAATTCTTCGATGCTTACTTTTGTCAACACAATACTCCGGTCCGAGACCTAAGATCTCGACTTCATTGCCAGTTTCAGCTGTTTTTAATACCAGCGAAATTCGTGAAGCTTATTCGCTTCGATAAGATCGTTCGATCACCTGCAAGGTTTGAAGTCGAGGCAGTCGCGTGACCACCTCGACTCGCATGCCAATGCTAATGAGTCGCAGCCAACGGATTGCCCTCCGCGTCGAGTATCGTAATCGGATACTCCAGCTCCCGTAATCTAGGCTCGATCGTGTTACGGTCGCCGACGATTACAATCGCCATCTTCGATGGATCAAGATACTTCTTTGCAACCCGCTGAACATCTTGAAGGGTTACTCGTTCGATGTTGCGAATATACTCGTTGAAATAAGTGTCGCCGAAGCCGAACGTAACTAAGTTTGAAAGTTGCCCAGAGATCTGGCCGACAGTTTCGAAGCCCTGCGGATAGCCATTGATCGTAGCTAACTTGTGCGTTGACAACTCTGCTTCTGTGACCGGAATTCGACCGGCTACTCCTTCGATCTGGTTCATGAGCTCGACAACCGATTCCTTTGTCGAACCTGTCTGATAGTCACCTTCTGCGCGGAATGGACCTGCCCCTTTTCGACTCGAGAATGTGCTGTAAGCTCCATAGGTGAAACCCTTTTCTTCGCGCAGCACTTTGAAGAGTCGCCCCGATGAGCCTCCACCCAGGATCGAGTTCATGATCTCAACCGCGTAGTAGTCGGGATTGTTTCTTGCGATCCCAACCAGGCCGGCAAAAATGGTCGACTGGGCAGCTCCCGGCTTGTCGATCAGATAGATGCCGGGTTTGCCCTTCATCGCAAGATCGGACGCAGGAACAACCGACGGTGTTCCTGCCCGCCAATTTTTAAGCGAAGTTTCAAGTTTCGGAAGCAAGGATTTACTTTCAACATCACCCACGACTATCAGTGTCGCGTTGTTGGGGACATAGTTCGCCTTGTGGTAGTTCACTAAGTCTTGGCGCGAGATCGCCTTTAGAGAATTCTCGGTTGTTGTTCTCCCGTAGGATTGGTCGCCATAAAGTACTTTGTTGAACGCTTGGCTTGCGACGGAGGCTGGCTGGGTCTTCCTTTGGGTCAATCCGATCAAGGCACGCCGGCGTAAGCTTTCGATCTCAGAATCGGGGAATGACGGATTCTGAATTACGTCGGCATAGATGTTCAGTGCCTGATCAAGATTCTTCGTCAAGGAAAGCAATGACACCGAACTCGAATCCCAATCGGAACCGGCATTGATCGATGCCCCGATAGCCTGCAACTGATTCGAGATCTCAAGCGCACTTCTTGAAGCGGTTCCTTGATTTAGCATAGAGGCAGTCCATGATGTCGCTCCAAACTTCTCGGCGGAATCAATCGACGAACCCGATTTGAAAATGAGGTTCATTGAGACGATGGGCAGTTCGGTTTGCTTTACAAACCATACATTCAAGCCGTTCGAAAGTTTGTTCTTCTCGATCGCAGGTAGAGCAAATCTACTCGACTGCCCTGGCTTTGGCAGCATCGCCTTCTGTCGTGCGATAAGGTCCTTATCGGGATCAGAGGCCTTCTCTGTAGCCGGCTTGTCTGAGGTCGGAGCTTCCTGAGCGGCCGGTGCTTTACCTGGAACGTAACTCATTACAAGACGATTAGACCCTAAGTACTGATTTGCTACGCGTTGGACATCTGCCGGCGTTACCTTTCGGTAGCGGTCAAGATCCTTTTGAAAATAGTCAGGATCACTCAGGTAGGCCGTGTAGTTACTCAACTGAGCGCCCTTCCCGATTGTCGACTGCAGGCCGTAAATAAAGCCCGACTCCCGGCCATTCAGAGCTCGTTCAAGCTCTTCAGGCTTCGGAGCCTCTTTCTTTATACGCTCGATCTCAACGTTGATCTCTCGTTCGATTTCCTCCAAGGTCTTACCAGGCCTCGCCGTCCCTGCGATCATGAATAGCCCACCGATCTCGCTGGTTTCGTTCGATGCAAAGATCTGACTAACAAGCTCCTTTCCATAACTCAGATTACTCTGCAACCTGGAGCCCCGTCCCGACGAGAGGATTGCGGCCAGCGTATCCAACGCCGCCTCATCGCCAGTGAATTGCGGAACTCCATGCCAGACAAGTGAAAGGCGTGGAAACGGAACCGCATCCTCGAAGGTCTTCCGGATCTCGGCCTGGAGTTTGGGCTGAGCAACTTTCGGTCGAACAATGTCGTTGCTTTTTGCGATCGATCCGAAGTACTTTTCGATCCATGCACGTGTCTGGGCTTCATCGTAGTCGCCTGCAATCACGAGCACTGCGTTGTTCGGAACGTAGTACGTTCGAAAGAACGATTTCACGTCATCTAGTGATGCCGCGGAGAGATCGGCCATCGAGCCTATTGTCGGCCAGCTATAGGGATGGCCTTCAGGGTACATGAGGGCGCCAATCTTCTCGAAGGCTGTACCGTAGGGGACGTTATCGACTCTCAACCGCCGCTCGTTCTTCACTACATCGCGTTGGTTGTCCAGCTTTTCTTGGGTCATCGCCTCAAGAAGGTTGCCCATCCTGTCAGCTTCCAAAAATAGGGTTCTCTCCAAAAACTTAGAGGGAACAGTTTCGAAGTACCATGTACGATCTTCATTGGTAGTGCCGTTAACGCTACCACCCATATCATCGATCGCACTCAAGTAGTCGCTCTGATAGTTCTTCGAGCCTTGAAACATCATGTGCTCGAAAAGATGAGCGAAACCAGTTCGTCCGGGAACTTCGTTTTTCGAACCGACGTGGTAAAAGACGTTGACCGCTACAACTGGAATCGACTTGTCCGGATGCATCACCACGGTCAGGCCGTTAGTCAACTTAAACTGGGAGTAATTGATTTTCGGCAGGTTGCCAACCGACTGGCCGCTAGTGACCGTCTGAAGCGCAAGCGCGACAGTTACTAAGATGAGTATTCGCATATATGATTTCCGCATTCTTTTTTTTAAACCTCTCCTATCCATTCCGTTGGACGTACTCGGACACACTTCTACCCGCTCAGGTATCGATTCGATCCGCCCAAGCCGTGACGCAAAAGCGAAGTCGCCCTTAATTCGTTGCTCTCAGAAATCTGAGAAATTCGTCTTTATCGCGAGTTAGCCCTGGGAAGGTCGCGCGAGTTTTTCCGCTGGCATCAACGATCGCGTACAGAGGAAGGGCGACGGTACCGAACTTCTCTTCTTGAAACTTCTGTTGCTTCTCGTAGACCTCTCCGTCTCCATCGGTAAATAGCTGTACCTTTACGAACCGGTTCATTTCAGCAAGCACTTCGGGCTTAGGAAACATATTCGCCTCCATCCACCGGCAGTTCGTACATGTGTATCCCGTAAAATCAATGAAAACTGATTTACCCTCCGTGTTTGCCTTGGTGAGTGCACCTTCGTAGTCGTTCTTCATCCAGTCAGCTTCGGCCGACTTTGTCGAACCCGGAGCAGCGATCGACTGCTCCGTTGCAATTGGAAGGAAAGACTCGAGCTCGCCCAGCTTTGCTCCAAATAGTCCGGTGAGCAGGTAGAATCCGAGTGAAAGAAACAGGAACGCACACAAGACTCTTACTGCACCAAGTCTTTCCGGTTTTGAATCGTGTGAGAGTTGGAAGATGCCGAGCAAATAAAGGGTCGTAAGCCCGGCTATCGCCACCCAACTCGCGAGAACAACCTCCCGGGTAAATATTCCCCAGTGAAGCACAAGATCAACGTTCGAAATGAACTTCATTGCGGCCGCGATCTCAAGGAAACCCATCACGACCTTGATCGAATTCAACCAGCCACCCGAACGCGGAAGCTGAGCGATCAACTGAGGCGCAAGAGCGAGAACGAAGAACGGTAAAGCAAATACCGACGAGAACGCCAGCATTCCGACAACCGGATACAGCCAATCTCCCGACGCCGCGAGAACAAGGAGCGATCCTACAAAAGGAGCCGTACAAGTAAATGAGGTAAGCGAGAACACAAACCCCATCAGCAAGGCTCCAAGGATCCTACTAGATTCCTTTCCGCGAGCGAAGGCGTCGACCTTCGTCATCACGCTAGAAGGAATGCCTAGTTCATAAGCCCCGAACAGGCTCAAGGCGAACGCAATGAAAATTCCCGCAATGACGATATTGACGTACGGGCTCGCCGCAAAATTATTGATACCAGCTGCACCAAACAAAACCGCAAGGGCCACGCCGATCGCCGTGAAGGTTAGGATTATCCCGAGTGCGTAGATCAATGCGTCTCGGATCGCGATTGAACGGTGTCCCGCCGCGTGATTAGTAAAATACGAAACCGTGATCGGAATCATCGGAAACACGCACGGTGTTAGCAGCGAGATCGCTCCGGTCGCGATCGCAAGCCACAAAAACGACCACAACGCTTCGCTCGCAACGTCCTTCGCGGTCACCGGAGCAGCATTAGCACCCGGATTTTGCGACGCTACGTTTGAAACGTCAGTCGAAGCCTCGGCTACCGGAACGACTACATTTGCATTCGAACTCGCATTCAGAGTTGGTGTGGGCGATATTGAATGGGACGGCGACGGACTAGTCGTCGCCGTTGGTGTCGGAGTAACTGCCGTTACGGCCTCCATTGCTGCCACGATCTCAACCGCCGCCGAAACTTTTTGCGTTTTCGGGGGAAGGCATAGCGTTTCATTGCAGACCTGATAGCGGACGTTTATTGTAAGAGTTTGCTCTCCTGGCTGAGCGACCCCATCGACCGCGACTGGCACCGTGAAGCTCGCATTCCCCGCATAATATTCGGTCATGATCCCGAAATTGGGGTCCATTGCTCGCTTCGGTGAAGTTCCCCGGGGCGAGCCAGCAGATTTGAAAACTCCTTCCGCGACACGAATCGTAGTTGGAATCGGGCCACCGCCACCCTGAGTGATGGAGTACATCTTCCAGTCGCCGCTGATTGATGCAGAGATCTGAGCGCTTAGCTTGCCCCCCGCTGGAACTTTTGAGGGCTTAACACTCATCGAGAGCGAAACTGGATTCTGCGCCTGTACGACTTGTACGAACCACAACAACACTAGACTCAGCAAGAGTGTCGCCTGTACTGGATGGACTATTCCTTTTTTCAACTGAAAGATCTCCGATTCAACAAGCCGGGCTATTTAACCGACACAGCAGCCTTTTTTAGACGCTCATAAACCTCTTTATACTTCGCAAGAAAATCTTCTGGCGCATGCTGTGAAAGAGCCATATAGTAGGCTTTCTCCATGAATTCAGCCGCCTTAGGCTGATCGCCGGCCTTCTCATACGTATTTGCTAGGCTAATGAAAGCAAATACGTTCTCACCGCCGTAGCCCGGAGTTTCACTCGACAACAAACGCTCCTGTACCTTAGCCACCGCAGCATAGACTCGCTGTGAGAGGTCCTTTCGTCGCAAAGTCAGCCCTGCCGCGTCCGACAAATTGATACTTCTTGACAATGGGTCGGCCGCCATCTGATCAAGCAGAGCCGGTATCCTTTCCTTGTCCAATTCGGACAAAGCCATGAACTTGTAAAAGGCCACCGCATCCTTCCGATCTGCAAACGTCTTTTCGAATGCTTCAGTCGAAGCCAATATGGCTTGGTAATCTTTCGTTTTGTCGGTGGCCTGGCTTCTCCAGATAGCCATCAACATGTCGTCGATGGCGTCTCTTCGCTTCATAACCTCTGCCGCTTTTGCTCGATCCCATTTTTTTGCAACAACCTGCTGTAGAACCCAGTCAAGATGGTCCAAATTCACATCAATCCATGCGATCTTTCCATCTTGATCGATCACGAAGGTCGTTGGCATTCCCATCCGTCGGAGATTACTAACCCAAGTTGCGTACATGGTGTTCGACCGTCCGTCCACCGCTACATCAAGCTTCAGCTTTTGTCCCGCAGGCGTCCTTAGAAATTCTCGAACGAGCTGAGCCGGATCCTTTTCCTTGTTTGTTTCGACCACATCCTCGTAACTATCAAGAGAAATAAATCTAACCTGACCCCTATACTTCTCTGCGATCTTGCTGATGTGAGGAAACGAAATGATGCAGCCTCCGCACCAGGTAGCCCAAAAATCGAGAACGTAAACCTTCCCCTTCTCGAATCCGTTAATTGGCTCACCCTTGATCCAGGTCTGAACTTTGAAGGGAGGCGCTGGATCTCCAATATGAAGCTTTGGGTTAGGATTGAACTGGCCGTATCCGATCGACGCGGCTACGAGAGCCGCAATCAGACCCGCAAGTCCGTGTTTTGCAATTTTCATATTCTTACTGATTCCTTCGCTTCGCCTCAATTGGTCTTCAAAAGCAGCCCCTCGACGATTCCTTCTAGATCGTCCTTCTCACCAATGATGGCGATTACCTTTCCCTTCTTGTCCAAAAGTATCTTCGTCGGAAGGGCTTTGACCTTAAATATCTTCAACGCTATCGGTACCGCCGTCTCCCAAGTTGCCTGCGGCCAGTTCGCCCCGCGCTCAACGACGATCTTTCTCGCACGCTTGTCCGCCTCTTTCGCAAACTCAAGATCGGGATCTTCAGCCTCGTCGCCGATGGTTTCCGCGTCCATTCCGAGGATCTCAAACCCGCTTGGAGCGTATTTCTCATGGAGCTTCTTCAGCTTTGGGATATCAGCCAAGCAGGGTGCGCACCATGTCGCCCAAAAATCGAGCAACACATACTTTCCACGAAACTCTCTCAGACTTCTTTTCTTGCCCGCGAAATCTACGAAATCAAAATCTATCTCAGAGGATTCGGTTGCGCTCACCCCCGGCCGTATAGGAGTGGCAGGTTTTACAAACTCCTTACCACTCGCCGATGCCGAACTGCCACCAGTAATTTCGAGTCGAAGCGATAGCGGGATCTTCTTGGGCGGATAACACTGAAAGCGGTCGCATACCTGAACTCTGACCGAAGCTTCAACATTAACCTCTGATACAGATATGTCCGCATCCAACGTGAGCGGAACGGTTATCGTTGCATCGTTCTCGAATACCGATAGTGGCTTCGGAGAGTAGGAGGCGACAATCGTCGTGGGCACTGGATACTTCGGAGTTCCCCACTTCCCACCTGAAACCGCCGTCGGAATGAATACTGTCGGTATTAGATTCGGGTCATCGGGGGAATTCGAGTTTGCGTGGGCGTCGTCGGTCAATCGCAATCGAACCGAAATCAGAACGGTTTGTCCTGGAACAGCCTTAGTTGACTGTGCAGACATCTCAGCTTTCACGAACTCATCCGTGGGCGGCTGTGATGCTATAGAAATCGTCAATGTTCCTGTAAGAAGGAAATTCAAAAAAAGGAAACTGCAAAAACTTCTATTTCTCATTTCCTTACTTACCTCTGAGCAAGTGCGATCTCGATCTTCTGCTCAACCTCCTCCAAGACTGTCTGATACACGACGCCGATGTTGAAGAGCATTCGCCCTTTTTTATCGATCAGATAATTGGTCGGATATGCCTCTGTCCCGTATTCTCGCTTCACAAACTCCTCGTCCGGCACCTGCAGCGGAATAAAGTTATGTTTTGTTTTCTCGAAGTACGGCATCACGAGCGAATCCTCCTTTGGATGGCCGTTAACGGCTAAGATCACAAATCCGTCCTTCCCGTACTTCTCAGTGAGTTTCTGAAGAAAGGGAGCTTCCTGATGACAGGGCCCACACAGGGGATACCAGAAGCTCAGGAAAACTACCTTCCCTCTAAAGTCTGCTAACGACACCTTCTTGCCTGTATCGAATCGCGTAAGTGAAAAGTCCTTGAATGGTTTCGAGTTGGCGACTACAAGAGACTGCACATCCTTCTCGACCTGTTCCTTCGACTTCCCGATCTTCTTGCCCAAAATCTCCAGCCGACTTCGAACATTCCGACGCGGGTTCTCCACGTAGAATTTCGACAGTTCGTCGTATGCATCTGAAGTTCGGCCCAGATAGTCCTGAGCCTCTGCCTTGGCGAGCTGGTAGGTTGAAGTGTTATCGAAATATCGAGGTGCTTTCGCCTTTGCAAGGGCCGACAAAGCGTCCTCGAACTTGCCGTCCTTCGTAAGAGCGGTCGCTTGGTTGATCGCTGACTGATAGTCGGCGTAACTCTGCCATGTCTTCTTCGCGCTCTCCGAGGGCGCTATTTTAACCAACTCCTCAGCAAGTTCCAGAGCTTTCGCTGGATCTGTCTGGTTATAGATTGCAAAGAGGCCCGTCAGTTGGTTAATCGCCCCATCTGGTTTTTCAGGCGGGAAGAGCTTTCGTAGTTTCTGGTAATATGTGATCGCCTCGGCAGAGTCCGCCGTATCGTAAATAAGAATAGATAGAGCCTGCATCGCGGTACGGTCCGGCGCATTCCGATCCACGAACTCCAGAGTCAGCCTTTTGAATTTCGCCTTATCGTATTCCTTCAAGCTGAGAAGATAAAGCAAGTTCACTAGCTTGTCGTCGGGCCTTTGGGTAAGAATCCTCGTGTAGTATTCGCCCGCCTTTTGGCTGTTGCCTCTCGAAGATTCGAACTGGGCAATCGCCGTAAGCACTTCGAGATTTGAAGGTTCCGCAGTGTTCGCAGCCTCAAGGTAGCCGAGCGACTTCACCGGATCGTAAATCGAAAGTCTCGAAAGCAACAGCTTGTATGCCGCCTTGTCAGGAAATCTCTTCTCAAGCTCTTGGTATTTCGCAGTCTGTTCCTTCTCGAACGCTCGCATTCCCTCCTGAAGTTTGTCCATCCCGCCTTCCGGCATGGGTTGTCCATCAGACGGCATAAAGGATCGGATGATCTGCCGATTCTTCGTAGAGTAAAGCCCTAGATGCGCCTCCGTGTTGTGCGGATCCAAAGCGATCGCTCGTTCGAAACTGGCGACCGATTCCGCGAAATTGTTTGCCTGGTCTGCAGCCTTTCCGGCCTTGATAAGATCGCTAGGACTCTCTGACTGGGCATTTGTCACAGTAAGAAGTCCAGCGATCAACATTGCGGAAACGACTAGCCGAGGTACAACAGCTGAGATCAAACTGATTCCTTTCATCGCAAATCGTATGTTCATCGTTAGAAGCTCAGCCGAGCTGCAAACTGCAAGGACCGGGGTCCGCCGTTTTGGAACAATGGATTGAATCCCGTGTTATATATTGAAGAACTCGAGGCGTTCGAAGCTGTGCTGGTGATTATCCCAAAGTTCGGATTGATGGTTACGGTTCCATTCGCATTTCGCGTCCCCGAAGTATTTGACGGGTAGAGAAAGTTTGCGTGATTGAAGATATTGAAGGCTTCGCCCCTTAGCTGCACACTCACTCTCTCAGAGAATTTAAATGTTCGGTGAAGACCGAGGTCAAGCTGCCAGAATCCGGGGCCACGGAGGCTATTGCGTCCCAGATTGCCCATCTGACCCGCGGGCAGAATGAAGTTGAAAGCGGCGGAATTTAGACGTCGTCCGCTCGCGACAGAAGTATCATCGAGATAGATCGGCTGTCCCGTTAGATTAGGCCGGCGATAGCTCGCGGTTCCGAGCAGCGGATCGGGCTCAGTAATTGAAACGTCGTAAGGAAGCCCGGTTCTCGCTACGAAAATCCCGTTAAGAGACCAGTTACGAAGGATTGCGTTCCCGAATGCTCCAAGGTTCGGCGTGGGTATGTTGTATGTCAGTGCTGTCGTGAAATTGTGACGAACATCAAAGCTCGAATTACCACGATTGATCGACATAGGGAAAATAAAGCCCGGAGCTGAGATATTTCCTTCGGATGATGCTGTGTCGATCGCATGCGACCAGGTATAGTTCCCGAGAAGCTGCATTCCCTTCGACAGCCGCTTGGTAAATTGAGCCTGCAGGGAGTGGTAGTCGGACTCGGCTCCGTTCTCGACGTAGGTAACACTTGCAAAGTTTGTTGAAAAGTATGCATTCGGAACCTGTCCGGGCAAACCAATATTGATCGACCGTGCATTCACAAGCTTTCTGCCGAGGGAAGCGACGTAGGCGACCGAAACCGACTGATCCTTGCCGATCGATTGCTCAGCGGTTAGATTCCACTGGTATGTCCGAGGCAAGGTATAGTCCGGCGATGCAGCAGTCACTCTGGCTCGATTGCTTGCACTTGGGGTGAAATTCAACGGCGGAAAAGCTACGTCCGCAGCGGCTAGAGGGACGGTCTGTCCAAATACCTGTCGAGAACGCGCGTAGGGAAACCCCGCATCACCAAACCCCGTCTGGCCAAGATCATAGAAAACACCTATTCCTCCACGTATAACCAGTTCGCGTCCTGATTTATCGTTTATCAAATACGAAATCCCGAACCGGGGTGCAAAGTTTGCGAAGTCGGTCTCATAATACGGCGTACCGGCCGGAGCAAGTTGAAGAGAAGTCTGATCGAGGTTGGATAGATTTGGAGGAGCCGCCAAAGTGAGCGGGACAACATCACCACTTCCGCGTGGCGATGGATTGATCTCCCATCGAACACCAAAGGTCATGGAAGTTCGTTTATTGATCTTCCAGGTGTCTTGGCCATAGAATCCGTAGGATTCGATCTTGCTTTCGTAGTCGGGTACACTCGTGAACGCAGTGAATAGAGTCGTGTTCGTATTCATCGCTGTGACGGACGGGAAGAGGATAAGGGCTTTGACTCCACCTGCCGCGACCTTTGGCCTCAGAATTCGATAGTCGCCACCAAACTTTAGTTGGTGTGTTCCAACCATATAAGACAGGTTGTCGATCACCTGAAGCTGCTCGTTAGTTCCAGGATTGTTAACTGCGCCTTCATTACCGAAAGTGGTTAAGAAGAACGGGTCCAGTGAATAAACGTTAGCGTTCATTGGGATGCCGCTGGGAAGGATAAGGTCGGCCGAGAACGGGATTCCGCCACCAAAACCGTCATGTATCCGGTTATCCGGTGAAAGGTAATGTCCGCCCGATTCCTGCTTGCTCCAGTTTGCTCTGATGTCATTCAAAAGCTTGCTTCCGAAGATCTGATTTGACCCCAAAGTAAACGTTTTGGAGTCCGCGAAACTCCTCTGGTTAACTGCAGGGTTGTTGGCATTTCGCGCGTCCTGCTTAGTGTTGGAGATGTTGACCCGGCCGAACAACGTAAAGTCATTGGTAAAGCGATGATCGATGCGAACGCCATATGTATCCGAATCGCTCTGATTCGACACGGAGGTTGTAAACAGCGCTCCTGTCGGATTTCCGCCGCTGTCAAGCACGATCGGTCCATTGGGAATCGGGAACGAATTGAGCACCGCCTGAGCGATGGCACTCGTAGCATTCTGTCGTGCAGTTAATGACGGGACGGTGATTGTAGTTGGGGGTTGCGGCAAGAGAAATCTCTGACCTTCGTATGAGAAGAAGAAGAAGGTTTTGTCGGTTCCCTTCCAAACTCCTGGACCGCCATCGCCGAACCAAGGAAGAACCACCGGGCCGCTAAAGTTTCCACCAAAATTGTTGTAACGCAATGACGGTCGATCAAGCCTGTTTGCGTTGTTGAAGAAGTTATTGGCATCGAGAGCATCATTACGGAAGTACTCAAAGAGTGAACCTCGGAATGCGTTCTCACCCCCACGAGTAACGATCGAGATCTGCCCTCCGGGTTGCCGTCCAAACTCAGGCGCGAACGTTGAGGTCTGGATCGAGAACTCCTGAATGGCATCGAGTGAGGCCAGACTCGAAAAAGATCCTTGTTGGGTCGTGGCTGGCACTGTACCGCTTCCTTGTTGACCGATCCCCAAGTACGTTGCACTGAAATTTCCGCTGATACCATCAACCGTGAAGTTATTCGCATTCGAACGATTGCCGTTGACGGAGAACTGACCTGGTGAAGTCGCGGCTGGCGTGTTCACGACACCAGGTGACAGTAGAATTAGGGTCTGAAGGCTTCTGCCATTCGTCGGGAGACTTCCCACGAAATCGCGGTTGATTGCCGTTGATACGCCCGGATTTGTATCGATCAGCGTCTCTTCGGGTCTAACATCGATCTGCGCCTTAACGTCACCAACTTTTAAGTCGACCCTGATCGCACGCTGGTCGCCAACGTTTAGAACGACGTCTGGAACTTCAACTTGAGTAAACCCCTCGCGTCGAACGACGAGTGAATAGGTTCCGGGAGGCAAGAACGAAACAGTGAACGACCCTGAATCGTTAGTCGTCACTTCACGTCGAAGACCATTCGAAGGGTCGGACACCGAAACCGTTGCTCCCGGTATTACCGCTCCATTGGAATCAATGATCACGCCGCTCAAGGACGCCGTTGAAGTTTGAGCGGACGCGTAAGCCGCTAGCAGTAGGAGTAGAATAGAAGGGATCAGTATCGAAGTGATTCTTTTCATTGTTTTCGTCCTTTAATTTTTTGCTTTCCGTTCTACCCCTTTGTCGTTCAAAGGTCGCTCTTGCGACGCCAAATTCATTTAAACCGTTCGATCGCCGATGCCAACTGTTCCACGAGAGCCACGGACCGCTTGAACTCGCCCGAGCTAACGGCCGACGCGGAACCTCTTGACGAGGACAGCATGAAAGCTGAACGGACTGCTCGATCGTTTGCTGCCGCAGCCGCATAAAGACGGCGAGCGGACGCAATTAGGTCTGCATCGGATGAGATCGTTTCATCGCCTGCGCCGTCGAACCCACCGAAGATGGGTTGAAGATCGGCACGTAACGAGGCCGTGTCACGTTTGACGGCGGCTGTGTAGTTCCGGAGTATTCGTAGCCACTTTGCTCGTGCGTCGGGCTCGAGTTCGTTGACCTGAGTCGAGCTAAACCGGCCTACCATGCGGTTCAAAGCAGACGCTTGGAAAAGGGCCGACTGCGATTTCGAAATAACTCGGGAGGCGAATCGTGCTATCTCGGCATCGGTATCTCCGCCTTTGCTCGAGAGGTATCTTCGAAGCTCGGAATCCGCCGGAATTGAACCTTTCTCGACTTCGATTAGCTCGACGTTTCCAGGAGTTCCCTGGGCCTTTTGTTTTTGAAGGGCCAGTCTCGCCTCATCGATTGTCTGAACTCGAATCCGTACCGCAGGATTCTTGGCGACTGGCGAAAGAGCAGTAAGTATTTCACTCTTTCGTTTATCCGTATCAACCAGCCCTTCGACGAGAAGTCGGCCATCAGCAGCCCGCGTGACCGTCAACTGCTCTGTAATGTCGGCTCCGACTCGATTTAGGAGATCAAGAACCTCGACCTCCTCCGCTGTCGTTGCGGTCGCGACCGAAACATTCGTATTAGCAACCAGAGGCGCGACGTTTGAGTTCGAATCGATTTCCCCTTCCCTTACTTGCTGAGGAGCCGTGCTTGCACTCGCCACCTCAATTCTCGTTGCACCGGAAAACACTTCAGGATCCACATCCTTGAGACTCACGACTTCAAACTGTTCTTCGATCAGCTCAAATACAACCTGTCCATTCAATGTCGTTGTCGTTAATGAAAGAGACACTGGATGGTAGTCGCTTGCCCTAACAGAAAAGCTCGCCGCCCGGATCCCGTTCGTAGTCGTCGAATCGTTGCTTTGGGTACGGACCGTAAGAAGTTGAGATCCGTCCGAGTCGTTGGCGTTTACCACATCCTCGGACTTTGAAAGCAAAGATTCACTCCATGCCTTGAACGAAGCGGCAGACAATGCTTGGTGTTCGTTCATGTGGTTGTCGCGCAGCACCTTCTTGAGCTCCGCAATCGTCTGCTGATCGCTGCTATCCTTGGTCGCAACCCGCGAGTTAACCGTGTCCGTCCAAACGTCCCAAACAACTGCTTGGTCCGATTTGTAATTTGCCTTAACGCGAATTCGTTGAAAGAGCACCGGCTGATCGACCTTCGCCAAAGTTCCCTCCTGAGCCTCGATCGACAGCTTAAGAAGTTCGGCTGCGGACACCGTTTGATTTCCGGATAGGAATACAAAACCTACGAGGACACTGACTCCTACAACCGCCGCAATAGCTCTGGTTGCGATTACCTGTGATCGGAGTGAATAATTGGCGACGTTAAGACCTGCGAACAACCTTGTCGGCCAGGAAGAAACCTCTGCAGAAAACCGTCGATAGAATGAATGAGCTGGTGTGACCGCCCGATGTGTCGCCAACCTGGCGGTAAACAGCTCCAGCGATGGACCTGAAGGTGGAATTTCACGCGGGAGCAAGTCGTCGTGTCGCAGTTGGAGAAAGCTCTCAATGCTTCTTTCGACATTTGCTATGCGGCTGCGGCAGTACCAACAACTCTCGAGGTGAACCTGCGCAGCCCTCTGCGAATCCAGATCACTTTCCCCATCGAGGTATGCGACCAGGTCTTCATCCTCGATATGAGCCGGCATCAAATTGTGGCCATCGTTACTTGTCTTCATTTCTAGACTCAAATTTCTTCAAACCTCGCGCGAGATACACGCTGACCGACTTAGCTGTTGAATCGATCACATCGGCGATCTCTTGATAACTAAGTCCCTCGGCACGAAGCATGAGGCAATGTCTTTCTCTTTCGTTCAAACGAGAGAGTGAGATCTCGATCTGTTCGCGATTAATAAGCACTTGCTCAGCCGATTGCTCGGCCGCCGGCCTCTCGTAATCTTCGATCCACTGGCTAAACAACGATTCATAACGTCCAGCCTTCCTAATCAGATCGATCGCAAGATTATGAACAACACGATAGAGCCAACCACGGATGTTCTTGATCTCAACTCCTCGATTGACTTGATCAAATAGCTGGATAAAGGCGACCTGAACGACATCTTCCGCGTCCCGCGTCGAACCGATCAAGTGATAAACATATGAGATGAGTGATGGCCGCATCTTGAGGTAAAGATCTGTTACAAAATCCTCAGGACGCGGTGCCCCTTTTCGGATTTCGTCAATGTCCAAACTGATCGTTCTTGGCAATTGGAGAACTTCGTCCATCTACATGCGTCGTGTTACGGAATCGTTACGCCTTTTGGGTGTTCGGTATTATAGACGGGCGAGCCCACTGGAATGCTAACAATCTCGACGTGAAACTTTTTAGATTCTTCGATCGAGCGAAGGTGCTACCGGTAAATTCACGTAATAAAGCTTGGGGCAATCAAACAGCCCTCGGTCTCTAGAAGGTTAGGGCGATCTCAACTTTCTGTTGGGCTTCTTCCCACACGTCGCGGTGAATCACACCTATGTTAAACACGTGTCGTCCTTGTCTGTCGATCAAGTAATTCGTGGGAAACCCTCGTGCCTGATATTCCCTTTCAGCAAAGTCCTCATCCGGAACTTTCAGCGGAACAAAGTTGAATTTTGTCGTCTGAAAGTAAGGCAGAACAAGAATGTCTTCTTTGGGGTGGACGTTAACTGCCAGGATCACAAATCCGTCCTTACCATACCTTTCCGTCATTTTTTGGAGGAATGGGGCTTCGCCATGACAAGGACCGCAGAGTGGATACCAAAAGTTGAGGAGAACAACTTTGCCTCGATAGTCCGCTAGAGAAACCTTCGTTCCGGTATCGAAACGAACTAGGGAAAAATCCTTTATGGGCTTGGCTCTCGACACCACTTTGGACTGAATGTCCTTCTCAACGTGAGTTTTATCTTTTCCCAGCTTTCTTCCGAGACTCTCGAGGTAAACACGAACAACCTTCCGAGGCTTTGAAATGTAATATTCGGCGAGTTCGTTGTAAGCCTCTGTCGTCCTGCCAGCCGCGTCCGCCGCTCGGGCCTTCAATGAATAGAACGGTGATGTATTTGAAAGAAACCTCGGAGCTTTGGCTTTCTCAAGTATTGCGATCGCACCTGCAGGATTCTTGTCGGTTATTAACTTCGTGGCTTCGACGATTGCAGACTGATAGTCCACGTAGCCTTGCCACGACTTCTTTTGTGCGTCCGTCGCAGAGAGCTCGACCATTTCCTCCGCTAGGGCCAAAGCTTTGTCTGGCTCCGACTCGCTATAGATGGCGAAAAGTCCCGTTAGCGCATTATTAAAGGCTTCGGACTTCTCGGGCGGGAAGATCTTTCGAAACTGGTTGTAGTATCGTTCTCTCGTTGATGGGTCTTCTGTATCTTCGATCAGGAAATTGGCTGCCCCAATCGCCCTCCGATCAGACGGATAACGATCAATGAACTCAAACGTTTTTCGCTTGTAGCTCTCCGTGTCTACGTGCTTAGTCGCGTATAGGAGGTAAAATGCGACCTCCGGATCATCGGGCCTGCTCTGCGCCACCATACCGAAGTTTTCACTGGCCTTCCGAAAGTTCCCTCGCGATAGCTCGAAAAGTCCTAGGCTATTCAGGGCATCCAAGTTATTTGGTTCGGCGCGAACCGCTGACTCGAGGTATGAGAGTGCCTTTGCAGGCTCATAAACATTGAGAGATGCCAATATTACTTTATAAACAGCTCGTTCGGGGAACTTTTGCTCAAGCTGTTCATACTTTGCCCTCGTCTCCGTCTCATTGGCCTTCCTCTTGGCATTGATCTGACCCCTTTCCTCCTCGGAGGCTGGCTGCCCGTCGCGAGACAGCATTCGGTTTAGTTGTTTCTTTTTCGCGCCAACCAAACCGTTATGGGCGGCAAAATTGTGAGGATCCATCTGGAGTGCCTTCTCATAGACCGAAATAGCTTCCGCGAGATTATTCGCTTGCTCGGCGGATTTGGCAGACTTTAGCAATGATTCGACGCTGGTTTGCGGTTGGTTATAAGTAACGGAAACCAATGCCAACAAGACCGCCGCGACCGGTAAGTAGTTCCGAATTGAGTCGTGTATTTTCATGATCTTAGCTGGATCGTTGGGGGTTGTCGGTGCCGTGTCGGTGAAAGCACAAATCAACAGTGCCTACCTGGCAAGCCAGTTCAATCGCGGAAGCGGAAGAGCGCAGAAAGGGGCCCTGCGCTCTTCCCATCGGTGCGTTAGAACTGAAGCCTTGCACCAAGCTGGATCTGGCGGTTTCCGCCAGCACTTGTGATTACCCCAAAGCCAGCCTGATTCGCGATCGAAAGTCCCGGAGCATTGAACTGCGGATGATTGTCAATGTTGAAGAAATCCGCCACCAGGGAAAATTTCACTCGCTCGGCAATCGTTGTTTCCTTTCCTATCGATAGGTTCAGGTTCCACAAAGGTAGACTACGAATCACACCTCTGCCCGAGCGGGTATCCGACGAAATCTTAATTCTACGGAAATTGCGATACACCTCTTCCGGATTCGCAAATAAGTTGATCCCCGCCGGACTCGAAGTACCGATGCCGCCCGATCCTGTGCTGCCGAAAAAAACGCCCGTGGTCATATTGACGCTGGGGTTTACCACTACAGCTCCAGTTGAGGTGCCGAACACCGAGCCTGCCCCGAAAACCTGTGTTGACTGGACAACAGTGAGCGGGAGTCCACTTCCGTATTGATAGATACCTGACAGATACCATCCACCAATAAGCTTGTCAGCCCAGTTCCCGGTCTTGAATCGCCGATCTTTGCCAAAGGGAAGGTCGTACACGAAATTGAGATTCGCAACGTGGCGGCGATCAAAGTTCGAAGGTCCCCAATCAATATTCTTGTCAAAGCTACTCGAGAACTGAGACGCGCCGTTTTGAACATCTCCGATCATGTCGTCGGCTTTTGATAGCGTGTAGTTGAGGTCGAATTGGAGACCTTGCGAGAGCCTCCGCCGTAGCGTTATGAACATTGCGTTGTAGTCCGAGCGGCCACTGCTAGTTCGAAGCGTTAGATCGAGTACTTGAGTGTTATTAAACGGCGCGGGTGCAAGGAGGTCGATAAATGAATTCCATAGATTGTTCAGGTTTCCGTTGATAAAGCTCGCCGATTGGTTAGCGGCCAAAAACCGCGTACCTCCGTTTGCGACCCCTGGCAACTGATTGTCAAACCATGGCTGAGGCGTAACTGACCCAGCCGCCGTGCCGGCACGCAATTGAGCTGCAACGGCATCAAACGCCTCGGCGAATCTCTGTCCAGACGCTTGATCCTTAAAGAAGTAAGGAGCGCTATTAAGATTCACGTTCTGAAACAGGTTTCTGGAAAATTTCCCGATGTAGCCAACCTCCAAGGCAAGGTTCCACGGCAACTCTCGCTGGTAGGTAAAATCTATGGAATGGTTATAAGGATCGCCGATCTCCGGATCAACTCCGACCGAGAGGGTTTCACCAAATGGACGGGATGGGACGACTGGTGATGTTACCGCTGTATTCACTGGCACAGCGATTGGTCCGTCGATTCCCACTCGAAACGGCTGACCAGGAGCACTTTGCGGAGCACGAACACTTAACGTTTGTGCGAAACCCACGCCCAGCATCGGGAGAATAACACTCGAAATGGTCGCGAGCCTGTCGTATGTCAAGGCATAACCACCTCGGAAGACAGTCTTTCGTTTGCCGAAAAGGTGTCCGAGGGCTCCTTTTTCAAAAGAGGGTTGCCACGACATCGCGAGACGCGGTGAGAATCCCTTCCTACTGGTTTCGAAAACATCTCGACCAGCTTCTTTGACCGGAATATAGGAAATATCCGGGTTGAAGATGACCCCTCTCTCGGCGGCCTCTGCCTTTTGCCGCAGATAGTCGAACGGGTCGATCGGTTCGCCGTTATTGCGATATGTCAGAAGGGTTTGACGATCGAGGACTTCCTTGGGTGGTGTATGCCATTGGTACTGTAGCCCGTAGGTAAGGGTCAACGAGGAGTTTATACGCCATGTGTCCTGCAGATAAAACTCCCAATGCTGGAGCCTGACATCATTTATCAACGGGGTTCCAACGGGAAGTGGCTGAAGGCCACCGTCACGGGTCGCGAGAAACGAAGTGTTGTCTACGATGCCTAACAAGGAGCTGTAAAGTGTATTCCATGTCCCTGCCTGGGCGGTCGGCAAGCAGTTCGTCGTTACCGAAGCACTGCACGAAGTAGGACGCTGAGCGGCAGGAATAACAACGGCGCCTGTCGTGGCACCAACTTGGGTTACCGGGAAACTAAGAGCGTTCGATTTATCGTTTCTTAAATGGAAAGTTGAAATATCCCGAAGTGTACCGCCGAACTGGAACGTGTGTTTTCCTTTGACCCACGTTGCGTTGTCAGTTAACTGCATTGTGTCGTTCCGATTCGCGATGTACGACCGCGCGAAACGTCCAGGTCGATCAGCTCGTCGATCCCTGCAATATCTACGGGTACATTGAATCCCGCGACCGTCGAAGGATCGATCGCATTCGCCGAAAAATGGTCAAATGCCCTTCCGTATCGCAACTCGTTTGTAAAGTTTGATTTTATATTTCCCGTAACCGCGATGTTGAGATTCTTTGGGATCTGGATCGTGCGAGATCCTGCGATCAGATCCAGAATGTTAGCCTGCTGAGCGGGCGAAAGATTTATCGACCGGAAGTATGATCCCCGTGCCTCGATTGCCCATTTCGAATTGATGCGATGATCTAATCTGAGTACCGCGAAGTCGTCCTCCGTATTTGCGGCTATTTGCGTCGTGAATGTGGCCACGTTCGGATTGGTCCCGGCCACGTTCGGTAGCGGGAACCGGCGCAAATATGCAAGGATCTGAGGATTAGCTCCTAGACCTCTTGGGTCAAACGTCTGGGGGCTGTAATCCCTTACTACACCCGAAGCATCCGCAAATCGCAGTATGCCATTGCGAAGGCTTTCGGTCGGCACGTTCCGGCTGACGGTCTGGGAACCGGGAATACGATGCCCCTCGAGATTCGTAAAGAAAAAGGTTCGGTCCTTCCAGATCGGCCCGCCGAAAGAGAAACCATACCGGTTGTCCTTACTCTCTGGTCTTATCTGGCCGAGGCGATTTCTACTCCAGGTATTCGCATTAAGGTTGTCGTTTTGGAGGTACCAATACGCGGAGCCGTTGAAACTGTTGCCGCCTCGCTTTGTCACTAGCGTCGCCTGACCACCGCCCGAACGGCCGAAAGAAGCGTTTGGGTTAGTAACAGTTACCCGAAATTCTTCTACTGACTCGGCCGGGATCGGAACGACCGTTCCAACCGCGCCGCGGTTACCCACCTGATCCGAAACGTCGAGCCCGTCTAAAGAATAGGTGTTCTGATCAGACCGCGAACCGGCTACATGCCCGGTCAACGAAACGGCCGGTTGGGTCGTCGTCAACAAACTGGTGACTTGTCCACGATTCTGGATTGGAAGTCTATTGATACGCGCTTGCTCAATCGTATTTCCTACTGTCGCGTCATCTGTCTGAAGTGCCGGCAAGTCAGTAGCGGAAACAGTGACCGTTTCGTTCGGATTGCCAACCTCAAGGACGGCATCGTGAACCGAGGACGTAGCAACATCAGCTTTTATCTCTGCAAATAAGATCGTCCGAAATCCGCTCTGCGCGACCGACAAGTCGTAGGTTCCAGGATCCACGTTGCCGAACGTGTACAAGCCGTCTGAGTTGGTAACCGCGACTCTCTCTACATTCTTCGTCTTGTCAATAAGTTTGACGGTAGCTCCGATTACCACGGCTCCGTTCACATCTTTTATCACACCCGATACTCGTGACGACGCGGCTGTCTGTGCGAGCACGAAGCTAATGAATGAGAGTAGAAAAAGAATCGTAACCGCGATGCGAGTCAGAATTTCCATGCTTTCTCCTTGTGACCTAAATTAGTCGAACCCGTAGTGCTACCCAGAGACACGGGATAGCAGAGAGAGCTTTCGACAGCTTTCGGTCGACGTTCCAATTGCGGAGGCGTTCCTCCTTATTTGTTCTGGTATTAAAATTTCGTTACAGATTTCCGGTGTTCGTCACAAAGACGGATGGCGAACCTGAAGTGCTAACAACGAGGACGTTTTTTTTCGCAACTCGAGACCTGTTATCTTGGATCGTTGGTGTTCGCCCCGCTCCGGTTGGTATAGTCGAGACCCAATGGACGTTTACGATCAATCGATCGACATTTCACGGGGTAACATCTTTGTTCGGCATTGGAACCCGGAACCTAAGAACAGTGATCCGCCGATCATCTTGCTGCACGACTCGCTGGGTTGTGTCGAGCTATGGCGCGACTTCCCCGCGGAGCTTTTTAAGCGCGTGAATCGTCCCGTAATTGCGTATGACCGGCTTGGATTTGGGAGATCGAGCATCCGCAAGAATCAACCTTCAAGGGACTTCATTGAGGAGGAAGCAGAACTCTTTTTTCCCGAACTCCTCAGCGCTTTGTCGTGCGAGAAATACCTGCTCTTCGGTCACAGTGTCGGTGGAGCAATGGCACTAAGCATTGCCGCTCAGGATCCCAGGTGCAACGGTGTGATAACTGAAGCGGCTCAAGTGTTTGTTGAGGAGAGAACGCAAACTGGCATCCGTGAGGCAAAGACCAATTTCAAGGATCCAGGCCAGTTTTCAAAGTTAATAAAATGGCACGGATCAAGAGCTGAGTGGGTTTTGAAAGCTTGGACTGATGTATGGCTCTCGTCCGAATTCTCCAATTGGAGTCTTGAACAGATTCTCCCGCTAGTCGAGTGTCCGGTACTCGCCATTCACGGTGACCGTGACGAATTCGGGTCCCTCGCATTCCCTCAAATGATTGTTGACGATGTGGGCGGACGGGCGACCGCTTTGATTCTTGAGAACTGCGGCCACACACCCCATCGCGAATATCACGAGGAAGTTCTTCGGGCAATCCAGTCCTTTCTCAACGACACGGCACTTTAACTTCGGGTCAACTACGATCGATTGTTCCGTCATCGGAGCGATGGGGAAACAGATCAACTTCATTCATAGTGATGCCTAGTACTTCGGTTTCATCTCTTCTAGCCTGCGATCCATGTCGCGGAAGAATCCTGTAACAACCGTCGAGACCATTCGGAGCCGGGCAGCTTCGGTGGCAGCCGATTGATTGATCGTCGCTGCTTCAGTACGGCCTTCGAAATTCAGCTGATTGGAGCCGCGTTCAAGCTCAGCCGAACGCCGAATTCCGGAAAGTTGGATATTAGCCCCCTGGCTGCTGCTTGATGATGCGATCGAACTGCCAACATTGAAAGCTTGCTTACTCTGCATAGCTTGGGACTCGAGTGCCAGATTGATCTCACCCTGATATGTGTTGCTCGCCTCCACCTTCGTGTCGGCAAGGATGTCCGTATTGTTGTTTTGGAGTGCGACAGTGCTACGGGTGGTCGAATCCATGCGCTTGTTGACGTCCTGGATCGGATGTTTGTCTCTTGCCCAGTCGAAGAGTTCCTGGCTAGTGCGGATCGGAACCGATGTACCGGCGATCGATGAACCTCCCGGAGTAAATTCGTAGGTCTTCATTCCAAACCGTTCCAAATTCCCTTGACCCCGTAGTTCGACCTCTTTCCAGCCATCAAATGTCCGCGACTCTCGCGTTCCTTGTGCTTCTGCGAGTGTTCCCGCAATCTCACGACGCGTCGCAGCTCCGCTGCTTGCGAGTCCATAGTTCTTGTTAGCCTCAGCAAGAAGCGTCTGGGTTACCTGATTGGCACGGATGTGGCCGAGATTGGTGACAAGTCCTCCTTCGACGCCGGCGACGGAGGAAACTAGCCTTGCCTCTGTTGATTGGTTCGCAGCCTCAAGAGCCTTCTTCGCAGCCGCCTGTTCCGCGTTGTAGATGCCTTGAATTTGCGTATTCTCAGCTTGGCGGTTGATAGCGCCCCCGGCCACCAGACCGTATGTTTCGAGTGCGGTACCTAGAGTTGAGAGCATCCAGCCCATGGAGATCTGCGAAACGCCTTCGTAAACCTGTCCGCGAAGGACTCGATAGCTTAGCCACGGTACGAGAATAAAACACAGACTCGATACAAAGAACAGCAAGGTTACGATCAGAGCACTCGCCGCCGGGTTGTAATTGCCATTGGTGATGATCTGAGCCGTTACCGGATCAAGCGTAAAGACCGTCTCGCCGTTGTAAATGGATAATGCGATCAATCCGAGGCCGTACGCGACGTACAGCGTCACCTCCTTGACGATCGGGAACGCGAGAGCGAATGTCGCGACGCCCCAGCAAAACGGGTAGAAGATCTGGTTCGCGAACTTCTCATCAAAGCCGAACGCTGACATGACGGGCGCAGCTAGTTTCAACCCGATCAGGATAAAAAGCCCCGCAACGGCAAGAAACAATGCGCCAAATTTAATGATGTTTTGGGAGACGACCATGATCGTGAACATTCGCGGCATGTCCCAGCCGAGGACGTTCATTTGCGCGGTGATGTCAGTAACATTTGACTGTTTGTCGGTGATGATTCCGACAAGGCCAGGTTCGCCGTTTGGCAGCCGTTCGGCGAGCAACGCATTAGGGTCTTCGACGGCGAAGTTCGTCCTTACATACTTCTTCATTTTCTCATCGAACTCCGCGACGATCTGCCGATTGAAGCCACGGATAGGCCGTGCAAAGAACTTCCCCGTCACCGTCAGAGCGTCGATTATGAATGGGCTCGCTCCAATGATGACCATAAAAACGATCGTGCGAATACCCCACGCAACGACCTGTTCGGGTGCCATACCGCGGTTGTCATGAAACCTCCTGATAAATGCGAAGATCAGAACAAAACTCGCGATGATCCACGCGAGGAACGTTAGCATCGGCATCAACGGTTTTATGATGATGTCGAGTATCGACTTGAACAGCCACTCCTGCCCGGTCCGCATCAGGTTCTGTATCTGCTCGGTGAATCCGGGTGCTGGCGGTCTCGGCGGTATCGTCGGACTGGGCTGCGGCACGGGAATAGGACTTGCCGGATACCGATTTTCGAATTGCTGGAGAGTCGGAACCGGGCCTCCGTCGAGCGGCGGCATAAACGGCGAATCTTGATTGATCGTCAAGATCAGATCGTTCGCGGTAACCGGCTGCCCGTTCATCGTACCGATCGGCGTGTCGCCTTGAACCCTTGGCGGTCTGGGTCTTGGCGGCTGCTGCTGAGCGATCCCCTCAATACAGCCGATGCCCAAGAGGATCGCGATCAAAAGTACTGGTGGCAGCAAGTTCGCCTTCGCCACATATATTCTTCTCATCTGAATTCGCATGATGTCGTTTCTCCGGTCGATACATTTTCAGGGCAAGGGACCTAGGGCAATGGACTCTGGTAAACGTCGTCGTTCCAGACTTCCCATTTCTCCAGTTCGCGCAGAAAATCGTCCGAGGCCCGCGTGACGCCCGTCATCATTTCTGAGGTCTTTCGGATCTCCTTGCCGAATTCCGTCATCTGTTCTACTTTCAGACCGTAGGTAACGAATTTCTCCTGTATCTTGGCTTCGAGTTCGCGAAGCTGTCCTTCCACCGTCGTGATGCGTAGGTTGACCGCGAGCATCTGGTCGATAAGCGACTGAACGCCATCCTGGTTGGCGTCCGGATTGGCGGCGATCGCTCTCGTCGCATCCGCGATCCGCTCACGCTCCTCGTAAAGCTTTGCGAGATCCAGAAGGATCATTTCGCGGTCATAGAGCATTCGTTCGAGCTCTGAATCGAGTTTGGCCAGACGCTGCAGGTTCACAAAGTGCGCATCCGCACGTCGGCCGATCGAATGGCGCAAGAAGTCGTCGAGGTCACGCTTGTTCGCTTCCATATCGAAGATCCCGTTACGAAGCCGGCGAGAGATATTGACGACCGAATGGATCTGACTCGTGATCGTTGTCTCGATCCGCCGCTTCAGCTCATAGGTTCCGCGGATAAGCCTTCCGAGAGTCGCATACGTGGTGATCAGCTGCTTATGCCGCATGATCTGCTCTTCGACCTTGTCGAGGATCCCGCGCAGGTTGGTCACGCTTTCGACCATCTTCTGGTACTGCTTCACGGCATTCTCGTACATCGTGATGTAGTGATTGATCGTCTCGATCCATCGGGCCGCCTCCTCGATCTTCTTGGCAAGCTGTAAGGTGTATTGCGTCGGATCGAAGACGGTCCACTGAGCCTGTACCGGCCGCACTTCAAATCCGAGCAGGATCGATGAGAGCACCGCACTCATCAATATCTGTCTAACAAAACCGAATCTATTCCTATTCATCTGTTCTCACCTCGATCAGTTCCTGTAAGTCACCCTCATGAATTGCAGTCAGTCCGTCGGCTGTGAGGCCGCGTGGATATTTGCTTGCGAGCCAGGTGACTATGAAAGCAAGTGGGATATCGGGACGAAGCGATTCAACAAGTCGCCTGGCGTTCGCTTCATTCGTGTCGTTCGTGTTCGCCCACAGCATCACGGGCGATAGGTGAACTTCGGCCAACTGGACGATCTTGTCGCTGCCGCTCCCAATGACCATCACCCACTGCGTATAGCGGCCATATTGATTTCGGATCCCGCGAACGGCAGTGATCGTTTCTTTGGCGAGTTCGCAGTCATCGGCGAGTCGTTCGAATCCTCCGATCTGCTTGCCGATGATCTTCACCCCGGAGTTTTTGACAAGGTCGATGCCGGTCTCGTTCGGGCTCTCGGATGTTCCGGTAAAATGCTCGTACGCCTGTGAGAAAAGGAGCGTGACGAGACCTTCCTTGCGTCCCGTAACCGACGCCTCTGCGATCAACTCCTGGATCGCCGGAAAGTGCTTGTTTATCTCGCGAACCTCGTCGCACACAAAAAGTATTGGCGTCTTTTGCTTCTGCTCATCTTCCTCGCCGATCTCCTGCATTATTTGGGCGCTTATGCGAAAGCCTACGCTTTCACGGATCTTCTCATCGAGACCGCTGATGCTCGACAGTTCGAACACATCGAACATCGAAGCTGTGTCATAGTCCGGATGTGTCGGTGCATTTAGCCACGGATCTTTGCGGAAGATGTTGAGTTTCAGATAGAGCTCACCTGCGTGCCGCTGCTCGGCCGGGCTCCAGTGGTAGCTTTTGAGCAGATCGAGGAAGTGACCCAGCGTCGGTTGAAACTTCGGCCTGCCCGGACCGTTTCGTGCCGTGGACATCTTGTAGACCTCATCGATCACGGTCGCGGCCACCGCGCTGGTTATCGCGTCGGATCTTGGTGTTTTGCTCAGGATGAGAATGTCGGTGAGCACCATCGACAGTTGTCGCTTCGTAGGCGTCCGTCCTTCTTCGATCCCCGGATAGTTCCAGATGTTGATAGGTCTAGGATCGGCCTCCGTGAACTCGATGTGGCGACCGTTGAAGAGGCGTGAGATCGGCTTGAACGAGTATCGATAATCCATCACCCTCACCTTCACGTCCCCTCGGTGAGCCCGAATATCGGTGATCAGCATTGTGGCAAGGAATGACTTTCCTTCGCCTGACGCTGCCGTCACGATGGCTGTCGGTGATTTGATCAGCGAGCGGTCGTAAAGATCGAGGCCGAAGATCTGACCGTTCGGCGTGCTGAAAATGCTGTGTGGCCGCGAACTTCCGCGCCAGCTTGTCTCGGTCGGAACGAACGCGATCACGGAATCGGAAGTCTCGGTAAGTTCCTGGCCGGTCGGATTTGCCGAAAGCTCGCCTGCGAGCATTCGCGGATAAAGCGCTCGCTGCCGAGCCGCATCTTCGCGGATGGCATCCGCACCGGTCTTTTTTCTGATCGCAGAAACAAAAGCATCACATCGGTCGGTAAGAATCTGTGACTGTTTCCGCAACCCTGCGGCCGAAGTCGATCTATCGGCAAAAACGATGACGTTCAGCCTGAGTTCGCATATCTCCTCATTATCCGCTTCGATCTGTTCAAGCAGGTTCTCAAGATCGGCTTTGATGACGACCGCATCCTTCTTAAGATTCTTGAAGCCAAACCATGTGTTCCGGCTTCGGTCGATACGATCGATCCGCTTTTGAAGGTCCTTCTTCGCCTTCTGTTTTTCGGTTGTAACGAGGTCGACGACCATCTCGTGAGGAAAGGCGAGCTCTCGCGTGGCAGTTAGATAGCGCATCACATCAGCGGTCACAAATCCGTTTGGCAGCGTCTTCAAACTGATCAGGCTTGCCGGGGTCCCGTTATGGGAAACATAGGTTTCATCAGAGTGCTGAATTGTCGTGCTTGCCAGGTATCGGCGAAGATCAACACGGCGGTCCGAAGTAATGGTCGGCGCTGGAGAAGGCTCACGACGGTGACTCCGAAACATCTCGTTGAAGACCTCCTGCCGTTTCATCTCCCGAAGTCTCAGCTCCTTTGGGAAATTCGTTTCAAAAGCTTGAAGCATCCGGCGTGCCCTCGCACGACAATTCCTCTCAGCGGCGATCTCGCGGACCAGAAAGCTTTCTGCCAACGCATTTTTTGTTTTCAGTACGGGCCGGAAAAGCGTGCGAACCGCTCCACGTTCTCTAATCTCGCGCAGAAGCGAGGGAAAGCTCTCGCTGAGAAGGCTGCGGTCTTGTCCGTCGCGAACCGGGATCCGAACCCAGACACTTGCCTCCTGTGTCATCACGCTCCCCGAAAGGATCGCTTGCTCGTAAAGCGACAGGTTTGTTGCCTGAAGCAAAGAAGCCAGAGCATCGCTTTTCTCGTCATTGCGGGATCGGATGTGATCCTTCAGCACGCGGCCGTCGTCAGACCTGTTTGAGAAGCGAAACTGAATGATCGTCCCCTTCGGCCGATCGAATCGAAGGATCGTCTTCAAGTCCTCTATCCTCTGCTCGGTCAGTCGCCCATCGTCGTAGAGGGTCGGGACGGGCTCAAAGACATACGCCTTACCGAAGCTCCCGTCCCGATAGCGGATCAGGTTGCCGTCGAGACCGAGAACCTCTATCGGAAGAAGCCTTCCATCACTTTCGGACAGGTTTGGAGAGGGTGGGAGTGAAGGTCCTGAAGGAATAGTCGATGACCGTCGCGGGTAGCTGATAGCCAGAGGAAGAGCTCGGCGACCAATGGCAAGGCCGACTCCTATGAACACGAGACTGCTGCCGATGGCGGCGAGAATGTATGTGTAATTGAGATTTGCAGGGTCCATTGTTTTGTCCTTTTACTTTGGTTTCGTGATCCAGTCTGAGTTCTGAAATTCTCTGTTCAGAGGAGGTCGAAACCGGGTCCATCCATCGGATGCAGCGTCGAGTCTGTGTTTGAGCCAATAGCGGGGTTTGCTCGCACGCAGAATGCTGAAGGTCACAAGCAGAATCAGAAATGTCGCAACCCCCAGAGGGAATCCAAGCGGAATGTAGTACAGCCACAAACCGAGAATGAACGGTGTGACGTACATCACCGCGGTCGGCACGAGAATGTACTTCCAATCGGTGGAGTAGACGCCGAATCGCTTTAGGTCACGAAATACATTTGGTCTGGTCGCTCTTTTTCGCATGTCTCAAAAGTTCGTATCGACGCCGACGGCACGACCCTGTGCCAGCTGCCAGAAGACCGCGACGATGGTTCCGAACGCGAATGAAAGAAGAGAGCCGAGAGCTTGGTTCGACCATTCCTTGCCCGTCATCTTGTTGTAGATCCCCCAGGCCAGCCCTACTGCTCCAAGGCAGAACAGGATGATCGCCATCAGCTTTAGCGCTTCGCGGATTATGTTCGAGAGATTCCCGGCGTCACCGGTAAAGATCGGCCCCTGTCCAAAAAGGTTCCCGGATAGCAGCAGGCTTATCGTGATCGTCGCCATGATCGGCGCCGAAGATCTGATCTTTTGCAAAATAGTTTTCATTCTTCATGTCCTCGCTTTTTTCTAAGATCGGGTCCGCTTCGACTTCTCAGAAACGTGCCCATGATCTTCGCGTTCTCTGCAACGTCTGTGCCGCGAGTCGATCGACACAAGTTGGCACAGGCGTTGCGAAGATGCCCGCGCATGAATATCCGAATATTGAATCTTTGTGGAATTCTCGTTCTCGGGCTAAGCGCCTTTGCCGGCCTTACTCACTCGCAAGGCAACCGGGTACTCGATCGTCGCGAGTTCGCAAAGCTCGATGTCATGGCCCGCGCCGCTTACTTTGAAAAGTCGATCGCCGCGGCGGCAAAGAAGGAAGGAGTAGACCCGCTGCTCTTGTGGACGATCGCGTACAACGAAACCCGTTTCAGGCCGTGGCTGACAAGTCCGAAGAACGCTCGGGGACTGATGCAGTTCATACCCGCAACGGCTGCTCGCTTCGGGTTGAGAGATCCTTACGAACCGGTATCGTCGATCTTTGCCGCGGCTCGTTATGTACGGGTTCTATCGGAGATGTTTGACGGTCGAATGGATTCGATTCTTGCTGCATACAATGCTGGCGAAGGAACCGTTTCCGCATATCTGAACGGCTACTCGCTTCGTTCCGGGAAGAAACAGATAAACTCCTCGAAACGGCGCACGCCGGGTGGAGTTCCGCCGTATTCAGAGACTAGAACTTACGTCAGTCGCGGGCTCGGCGTGTACAAAGCACTGCAGCGACGAAGAAATCTTGCGCCGATAGAAGCAAATACGGCTTCGGTGGTCAGAGCAGGCGACCCGCAAAAAGACGTCGGCAATCGTCTACCGCAATTCCCCGAAGTCTTCTACGATCCGAGATCCGGCAAGCGCCTCCTGATCGGCGACGGCACAAAGGACTCACTTGGTCCGGGTCCGGTCATAGTGTCACCAAATAGCCGGGCTGCCATTTCCGCGAGCGCACGAACCACTTTCTTTCGCGACTCTGAGCAATAAGCCGCTCGGTCGAAATGCTCGTGGTGCCTTCCGCGACCAACCGGCAAATTTCTGAACCGAAGCGGAACAGTTTTGAACCACGAACGATTCGCATGGAATTCTCCGATTCCACTTTTATCGCTTTCTAGCTCTGGCATCACTTTTGCGATATCGATGCAAAGAAGCAATTAGCTCCACACTTATGAACACCAGTCGTATAAACACCGAAACAAAGACCGAAAGCACTGGGGCGGACACCGAAATGGCGAACGATACGGTCTATCTCGCACGTGATCCACAAGACGTCATAACGATAGGCTCCCTCTTCAGAGCCGTGTGGGTCCTGCTCATCATTGTGATGCTTAGCGTTGGGATAAACCTCTTTCTCGCGTTCCGCAAGGCGGACCGCATCGTGATCGACAAGACGAGCGGACGCGTAACTGAACTCAACAACCGCGACTACGGATCGACCGAGAACGTAAGCATCACTCCGGACACTCCCGGCGATACGGACAAGAAGTATCTAGCGAAAGAATTCTTGACCGCACTCTACGAGGTCGAGCAGGCCACCCGTGAAGGCCAGATAAACAAGGTGCTCCGTATGGTCGATCCTGATCTCTCGCTTGCAATGGCGGCGCGGCTCAAACAGAACGGAGTGCTCGCGGCGGAGAAAGCTGACAGCCTCAACTCTTCCTGGGAATTGCAGGACCTGACGGTTGATGAGCGTGACCCCTATATCCTGCGGGCGATAGGCACGCGACGGATACGGCGCAAGGTCGCAGGCCAGGATGTCAAAGAGTCCATGCAGTTGAAGTGCAAGTTTCTTTTAAAGGACAGCCCGACCTCACCGGCTCGCAACGACAGCAATCTGCGAACTGGTTTCTCGATCCTCCGCTTCAGAGTTGAGCCGGTCAACGGGAAGACAGTTTCTCCGATCGTCCTCGTCGCCGACCCTGAGTCTTCCGACCTCAAGTCTTCCGACCCCAAGTCTTCCGACCCTGGCGTTGCTGCAGCACAGAACGATGAAGTCGAGGAGAAGCCGAAATAGTAGAACGATCTCAACAATCGAGGTAAGTACAGATATGTATAGAAACATCATTAAAGTTATGAAGTTCAGGCAAAAGCCGATCACTACGGTTGGCGTTCTGGTAGCGATGGCGATCTTCGCCATTGCGGCCCGCGACATAAGCGGCCAGCAAAGAAACATCAAGCCAAAACGGAACAACAACATTGCGGCGGCACCGTCAAAGCCACGCCCGCCAAAAACACCAAAACAACCGGACAGCGTGAGTTTGCCGGTGCAGGCAAGCAACGCTCCCACCTCCGTTTCAGTGGTCAATACCGCGGTCCCCGACTTTCTGTCGGGTGAGGCGAGCGTTACCGTCAACCCGAAGCAGCCAACGGTTATTCGCCTCGGGCTCGCTCAGAATGCGGTGTCGATCGTGGAGTTCCCGGCGTCCGACGGAATCTATTACATTCACGAAGGAAATCCGAAGCTCGCGTCGATCTTTCAGTCACCAACAAAGGAAAGCGACCGCTCGATCACGATCTATCCGGGCGAATCGTTTTTGCCGGCTCGAGATGGGTCTTCTCCTTCGACAGCGATAAGTCTCCAAATGCGTTCAGGCCTCGTTCTCATTCTTGAGCTCGTGCCGGTGAACGACATCAGGAAGAATGCTCATCGCTGCGTGATCCGCTACAACCGTGACGATGTGATCGCGGCCAGAAGAACCGCCGGATTAGCTTTCGATCTCGGCGAGGATGTGAAGACGCTGCCCGGACCGACCTCGAAAGCTGCGTCAAAACTGATGCTCGGCAGTCCCGATGACACTGATGCTCAACCAAAGCTGTCGGGCGAAAACCCGGTACTGCGTCACCAATCGGCGATCGTCGAGGTGAAGCCGGGCGGAGCCCGTAAACAGTCTTCGGGTAGAAAAACATTGGCCGCTTCGGATCAGGAGATATCTCTGCTCTCTAACAAAAGGCTAGCGGACTCTATAAGAGATCCGAAGAAAAACCTTGGCACGTGGTCGAAACAGTCGGCAGGTATCGAACTCGCCGTCACAAAGGTCACGGAAGTCGATGCCGAGTTAAGACTCGTCGTCATCGCCGTCCGCAACGGGACTACGGAAAATCTCCGGTTGCTTCCGGGATCACCCGAGATCCAGGTTCAAACCTCCGACGATAAAGGAAACAGCCTGCAGATGGAGCGCGTCGAGAGACGGTACGTCGAATCGACGAGTCGCGAAGGGCTTGTCCAGCCGGGGGCAACCGTATACTACGCCCTCGTGTACCGGGCTCCTATCCTGGGGACCAATCAGAACATTCGCGTACTGGTCTCTCATCGGGAGGCTGCCGATGCGCCTGTTACGCTTCCATTGTCTTCGGCCGGAACCGGAAAGGAGTAAGAAAATGTCTACATCGAACACCAGTACGCTCGATATCCCGACCGCTCTGCCCGGAGTGGAGGACGAAAGCGAACGGGAGAAACTCTTGAGGGCAACCGCCGAAACTTCCGTTGGATTTGAAGACGGTGGTGAGGAACTTGATGACGAACTGGATGAGGAGATCGAGCAGCTGCCGCCATCGAGGACTTCGAAGAGGCGTGCTGTCAAAGCTATCGCATGTCTCCTGGTTTTCTTTGTTCTGCTCTTCCTGACCATTTCGTGGTTCTTTGATATGGGCATCTTCGCGACAGATAGAGCCCAACCAGTAAATCGAACTGCAAAAGGCGATACGCCGGCCGCGATATCCGAGGACGAGAAGCTAAGGATGGCCTTGGGCATGGTTGCCGCAAGGGAGCCCTCTGTAGATTCGGCAACCGCTCCCGCGGAAAATGAAACCGCGGTTTCGGAGATCCCGAACCAACCCTCGACCGAGTTGGAAAATGCCGTCCCCGGAGGTCCAATATCGATCGACGTTCCAGCTTTGCGTGAAACTAGGGACCAATATTCAACGCTAAAGTCGAACAACGACGTACGGGTAGAAAAGTCACAAACTCAGCCAATCGCTGATCAGTCGAACGCCACCGATGGATTTGTATCAGAGCTAAGAAACTCGAAAGAGCCGCTCTCGCCGGGACGATCAGTTTTTTTCGGGAAGGATAAGACGGAGGTCACCGCAGCACCGAGTCGGACGGAAATCCGCCGGTCGCAAGATGCTCCAACGCCGAGTACGCAAACTGCAGGCATTCCATTCGGAACGCTGGTCCCTGTTCGCCTCGCCAGCGCCGTCTATTCATTTCGAAACTCGGGCGGCTTCATCCGGATGGAGCTGACAAGAGCGATCGATGGAAAGAATTACTCCTACCCCGCCGGAACGGTCTTGGTCGGCACGCTGCGCGGAGCGGAATCAGCAAGAGCGTTCGTGACGGTAACGGGGTTGGTCGATCCGGCTTCCGGACAACTGCTGAAGGTCAGCGGTGAGCTTTTGGGACGCGATGGCGCATCGGGGATAACCGGCCGTAAAAGGAAACTCGCGAGCACGTGGTCTCGCTTGCTCCGCGGACTTCGGGAGACCGGCTCTTCGATCATTGGTTCGATCGGAAATTGGCGATCCGGTGGAACGGTCATTCTTTCCGACTCGATGGGCCGAGTGGGTACGGACATTTGGGGTTCCTCGAGAGTTGATACGGACAGCTTTGTCCAGGTCGATGCCGGGTCGATGGGATTTGTTCAGATCACGGATCTACCTTCCGACAGCTCTCCGAATGCGACCCAGCCGCCTGCCTCTTCGGCAAGCGGTCTTGCGGATGAGGAACTCGCCGACCTGTTTAGCGAGGGCTCCCCAGACAAACTGCGGGCAGCCCTCCCAAGAATGACACCGGAATTTCGGCGAATTGCGGAACAGGTAATCGAAGCCAACCTAAGCCGCTAGACGAAAGGTTGAAGCATATGATCCCGCACGATCAGACACGTCCACAGATCGATCCGAGACACCTGGTACTTTCCGGGCGAAAAGCGCAGCTCTTCGAACTGATAAGCAAGCAGGGCTACGTCCCCGATAACAGGAACTTCTCTGACTTCTGCGAAGCGCTGAAGTCCGGCCGTCCGTGGTTGATCTCAGGAACGCGCGGAAGCGGAAAGACCGCTTTTCCCGAAGCCGTCGCCATCGCCTGCAATCTGACGATGTGTATTGTCGCCGGCCGAGACGGTCTAAGGCAGGAGGAGATCCTATATGACTGGGATCGTGAGGAACAGAACAACTGGATGGACGAGAATCTGCTTCTAGCTAAGAGGCTGGCGGAAGACGAACGAGAGATCTTTCTCGAAAAAGCACGCCGCGGCAAATGGAAGCGCGATTTTCTGGTTCTCGGAGAAGTTGGCACAGCTTATGATCTCGCGGCAAATGCGGCTCGCGGGAGCTCTAATGCTCCGCCGCCAATTCTCCTTCTCGATGAAAGCGACAAGTTCGGACCGGCGATCGAGGATTCACTGCTGATGCCGCTTGAGCGTGGGCTAATCTATATTCCGCGATTCGAGAATGGATGCATCGGCGTTTCTGATTGGCATTCAAGACCGATCGTTGTCACTACCTCGAACGATCTAAGGCATAAGCTGAGCTCCCCATTTATATCGCGTCACGTTTATAGCCGGTTCAAGACCCCGTCACTTGTAAAGGAACTCGAAATACTTGCTGCAAGGAACCCGACGGCGACATCCGCACAACTTGCGTTGGGAATAAAGCTCCTTGACGCGGTCCGAGGTATAGCCGGGCTTGAGGATCATCCGAGCCTTCGCGAGTCGCTCGATGTGGTTGCGGCATTTATCCGCGACGGCGTCGAGGATCTACACGAGGAAATGCTTCTTCGTATCTTCTGTTATTTCGTGAAGGCTTCGGAGGCGCAGGAACTTCTGAAATTGCAACTCGACTACCTGCTAATGATGGCAGATGCGTTTCAGCCTGAAGTAGACACGTGGCTCTCCGCCCGAGACCCGTTGTGGGCTCTGCGCTGGAGTCTTAACGACGAGGTGAAACATGGAAACGAGATCTGTAGACATTCAAATGGCCGCAGTTATGTTTAGCGCACGATGGAAAAGCTTTCGCGATCGGGTAACGAGATCATTCTCCTCGCCGATCGTTAGCGTATCGATCCTTGTTGTCGTGATGGTAGGAGGATTTGCTTGTGTAAGAGCACTTCTACCGAACGACTCGGCGGCACAGCTCAAGTTCGTGGAACTGCCTCAAAAGGAAAAACTCCCGGCGGCGGACAACACGAGTCTCGAACCTCGATCAGAAATTTTCTACGGCGACGTGTATGAGTCAACCATTTGTCTGCGCGAAGCCGCCGCCCTTGGCATGGCGGTCTCTCTGACAGTCTTCGCCGAATACGCTGAAAAACGAGCCGTGCCATCGACCGCAGAAGTCGTTCTGAACAGCCTGTACGGTCGAAACCTTTTACCTCCCGGGATCAGAACCGAACAAGGCGTCGCGATCTCCGATGTTAGCCGGTATCGATTGCGTTATCAGGCAGCACCTCTTCGTTTTGAAATTCTGTCGACGCCCGTACGACCAGAACAGCCCTATTCTCTCTTGCTTAGATTTCCGCTTCCTGCGTCGAGTTCAGGTACCGTCACGTACTTTCGCTCGTCGCCTGATCGAGCCCTCCAGATCCCGAACCCCTTCAGCAGTCCCGATCAGCTCGTCGGGCTGGGATGGACGATCGAACAATGGCATGGGGACGTCCTGGCTATCGACGAAAACACTAAAACAGCGCTTCGCGAGCAGAGCGATTGGCTGAGATCGCAGAGATAAGGGTCTTATGCGTCTCCGCAAGAATATCGAACAATTCGACGCATCGTACGGCATTCCTAGGAAGGCGAATGAACAGTACCTCCCGGCCTACCAGGCGTTTTGGGCATGGACAGCGGACCTTGGGCGGGCAGTCTTCTTTTGTGTTCTTGGGATCATTGGCGCCCTTCTATCGCTTCTTGCCGGATGGCTTCTCGGAATCTCAGGCCTGATAACGCTGGTCTTCTGGATGATGGCATTGATCTGCGTCGCCGCAGCGTTGATAGATGCCTATTCGTTGACATGGGACTATCGGACCAGGCAGATGAGCACCTCGCATGGCTCGGCGCGATGGGCGCAAGTCGCCGATCTTGTCAGGGTCGGCCTATTGAACCGGATCAAGGGTACGCCCATTCCAAAAAACGCTCTTCCTGTGGCTCAAGTGTTCGGAGGGCGCGAGCTCTTTCTTCCAAGGGAACAATGGCTTCGGCACTTTGCGATGTTCGGCCCGACCGGTTCGGGCAAGTCCAAGACATTCTTCATCTCGATGCTCCGCGCAATTCTGAAACGATCCTCGTGCCTGGTTTACGACCCGAAGGGTGAGCTGTGCGAGCAGACCGGCAACGCCGCCCGCCGTGTATTCAGACTTGACCTTAACGATCCCGCGAGAAGCGACCGTTGGAACTTCGTGCCTGACTGCCGGAACGATCCGGCCTTTGCATGTCAGGTCGCCGGGATGATGCTGGGTGTTGAAAACCGGCGAAAAACGAACGCAGATCCCTTTTGGGGCGATGCGGAACAGATCGCTCTTACCGCTATCCTGCTTCATATCGCCGAGGTCTATCGCGACAAAGCGATTCCCGCATTCGCTGCAGACTTTTTGCTGTCCCTCGATGAAGAGGACAACGACGCATTCGGACGAGCAATGAAGGTCTCGCCGAGCCTATACGCCAAGCAGGCCTATCTTGCATTTAGGCAAGCTCCTTATCAAACTCGCGGCTCGATCCTTATCGGCTTGTACAACAAGCTGCGGCCGTTCACCCTGACTCCCGCTCGGATGGTGACCGCGGTGCCAACCGATATAGAAGCAACTCGAGGCTGTCGCCTGATCGATTTCCGGATGCTCAGAGATCCGGGGACCGCGATCTACCTGGTTGTTTCAGAAGGAGCCGCGGACATGTACAAGGAACTCGTCTCTACGTTTCTTGGCCAGGCCGTGATGGAAATGCGTCTCGATGGCGTTAACGAGCCCGAGCATCCATGTTTTGTTCTGATCGATGAGGCGTATCAATTGAACGTAGCTGAAGTAAAACGGATATCCGGGATCGGCCGCGGCCGCGGTGTAGGTTTGGGACTCGGATACCAGGATCTACCGCAAATGTACGATCAGTACGGGAAGGAGCAGGCAAATGCGATCCTGGGTACGGTGATGACAAAAATATTCCTCCCCGGTCTTGACGATGTGACGGCCGAATATGCGTCGAAACAGTTGGGCGACACGACGATCTTCTCCAAGACCTATCAGGACTATCCCGGAACGAAGAATGACAACATTCGTTATGCCGAGCAAAGACGCTCGCTTATGCACGGCGCCGAGATCCGACAGATCGCCCCCTTTAACGAGGTGCTGATCGTGACGGATACCGCTCCGCCGATCCGTGCCGCTTATCCGCCTCTTGCTGTCACATCCGCGAAGTTCGCGGCGCCGCTGTATGGAAGACCGAGGCCTGCTCATCTTGGCGATATCGACCCGGCATTTCAGTTGATGAAACCTCCGGCCAACACTATTGACCCAGCCGATTCGACTAGCAGCGGCCGCTCGGCACGCCCCGTCGATGATGTAGTTTCGGGAGCGGTGGATGATTCATTGAATGACGAGTCAATTTTTGATGCTAGTCGGCTCACGCAGTCTTGCCGAACGAGGGGTGCCGCTCTCAATGGTCTGCCCGACGAGGTTCGCGTCAGATGGCACGAGCAGCGGGATCTCGCCGTCCTGGCACACAGCCGCAGCATGGTCTGACGCCCATCATTATGTTTAACCGTCTCAAAATATCGATCGTATTGACGCCCCTGGTTCTCCTGCTCGTCGTCGGTGTTTACATTTATTCATTGTGGGCGGCTGAAAACGAAAAGGCTCAAGATCTTCCGGTGGACGCGGCGAGTATGATGATGCGCGATCTTCTCCGTTATCACGAGAAGCGGGGAGGCTTTCCGGCAACTCTTAAAAGCTTGGAGGGGATTGTCTGGGAAAAGAAACCGCGAGAGTTTTCTATCGAAGGCAGGGCTCTCACTCACCGCAGATATTTCTACTTCTATTCGCGAATCGACCATCATCACTTCACGCTTTGGGCGATCCCCACTGGAAGACTGCGCGAAGAAGCAGTCACCTGGTTTCTGTCTGTGACACCTCAGGCCGGCCGTCGTTGGAAGGGCGGAGCCCTGCCTCTGGATCAAGTCGATCAGGTTGTTACTGACCCAAAGCTAAAGGACCTTGGCGTACTTGGCCTCATAGAGCAGGAACCGATCGATCTGCTAAGCCGGCAACAGACGACCGACACTCTGGTTGCTCGACCAGCATTCCCCTCTCGCTCGGAGAAGTGAGTTACGGAGTATGGGGAGGTAGCAATGAAGACCAGCAAATACCGCTGCTCTTGGGAATTCTGGGAGGTTTTTGGAACTGAAATTGGTCTTTCGGGAACGGCTTTGGGCACGTTACTTTCTGTCAATACTTGCTAATATCTATTGACATTGTGTAACATCGTTCCGTGAGCAGGCTAACGAACCAGGAAAGGATACTGCGATACGCCGAGAAGAAGAAGCTGATTCGACCGATGGATCTAGCCAATATCAAAGGCGCCCGGACACTGATCTCGCGACTAGTGGACGAAGGAAAACTCGTAAAGGTCGGTCGCGGTCTTTATTCGCCCTCCGACGCAGAATTCGATGAGAAGCAGAATCTTGCCGAGATCGCCAAGGTCGCACCGAACGCAGTGATCTGCCTCCTGTCGGCCCTGCGTTTCCACGATCTGACCACCCAGAATCCATTCGAGATATGGATCGCGATCGAAGGCATGTCACGAAGACCGTCTGTAGAGTTCGTTCCGCTGCGAGTACTGCGCTTCTCCGGGCCCTCATTCACGGCCGGGATCGACACACACAAGATAGACGGCGGAAGCGTGAAAGTTTATAACCCTGCGAAGACTATTGCGGACTGCTTCAAATATCGCAACAAGATCGGTCTCGACGTCGCAATGGAGGCTCTTCGGGATGGATGGAACCAGAAGAAGGTCACGATGGACGAGCTATGGCACTATGCGAAAATCTGCCGCGTGTCGAACGTTATGCGGCCCTACCTTGAGTCGCTGTTATGACCGAAGAAAAGAAGAACATTGCCGCTTCGGTCCGCCAAAGGCTTTACAACATCTCAAAGGCAAGCGGAGAAGAATTCAATCTAGTGCTTGGCCGCTATGCCAATGAACGATGGCTTTACCGACTGAGTGTTTCTACTTATCGCGACAGATTCTATCTAAAGGGAGCATCGCGGCTAAATTTGTGGTTCGACGAACCACATCGACCGACCCGAGACGTTGACCTGCTAGGATCTGGTTCGAGCGATGTAGCGGATCTCAGAGACAAAATAACAGAGATCTGCGCGATCGAATTCCCGGACGGACTGACATTCGATCCCGGATCGGTACGGATTGAAGAAATACGGGCACAAGCTGCTTATCCGGGTCTTAGAGCTAAATTCACCGCACTCCTCAATCGAGCAAGAATTGGCGTGCAAGTCGATGTCGGATTCGGGGATGCGGTCACACCTGCTGCGGAGACGATCGTGGTGCCCACGCTCCTAGACCTCCCCGCTCCCGAACTCCTCGCATATCCCAAAGAGACCGTAGTGGCCGAAAAGTTTGAAGCTATCGTGAAGCTTGGGATCGCGAATAGCCGCATGAAGGACTTCTGGGATCTTCGCCTTCTGATCGACTCATTCGAGTTCGAAGGACCGCTTCTGCAAGGGGCGATACTTACAACTTTTGACCGACGCGGGACGCCATTCCCCCAGAGCTTGCCCTTGGGACTTACCGACGAATTCGCTCAAGACGATTCAAAACGGGCCCAGTGGAAAGCATTTGTTCGCACCGCCGGAATAGATGATACCCGGAACCTACAAGAGACGGCTGAACGTCTCCGCGAATTCTTCAGTCCGATCATCGATGCCGGCGCGGACACGTTCGAGCGAGCATGGAATTTGGAAGAGTGGAGATCTTAGGCAGCTTTTATCGTCGATACTAGCGTGTAAAGGTATGTTCAAACGAACGCTCTTTGATCGGTTGGCGAACCGTCGAGTCTTTTTCATTGTGAGGTGCACCAATGTCGAAGCCGTTCAGGTTGTCACGTTGGACCGCTCTCGAATTCAGGCCTCGCTCTTGCGATTGCAGTTCCTTTCTGATCCTTTCGCCTACCTCATGTCCCAAAGCCGCAACCTTATCGCGGTCGATCGACAGGTCGCTCTTGCCTAGATGCAGCTCGATCACACGACTTGTTTGCGCAGCTAGATCATCATTGACAGATATCGGCCTGCCGCGGAGAAGTTCGATCAAGTCCTGCTTGATGCTCTGGCGAACGGCGGCTGCATCTTGCAGATATTCTTTTTGTTGGACGGCCCGCTGGTAAACAAAGTCCTTCTCCGCAGGAGGAAGTTTCCGATATGTCTCCGAGTGGTCGAAAGAATTCCTGTATCGCAGTTCGTGATCGGGCGTCCGCAGACTTTCAAGAAAATGCTTGGTGGCGGAGATCGAGTCCTTTTCGTATCTCCGTTCTAAACGTGATTCCAAGCTGTCGATCAAGGTTCGCGCCTCTGGACTTGGAAGGATTTCGCCTCGCATGAGTGCGTTCGTGGTTGCCTTTCGACTTACACCAGCGTGGGAGTAGGCGAGACGTGAAACCGTCATCTCCGAGGTGTAGTGTGGCGGCGATACTTCAGTAAACAGGAACTGCATTTCCTTCGCCGTCAAAGGACGCGATCCATCCATTTCACCATTCGTCCGCGCGAGACCGTCCCTGGCATTCTCCAGGCGTATCGTCGAAGCCGCGCTGATCACCTCGCTTCGCGTGCTTGCGCTCTCAAGCAGTGAGGCGTATTTCCGATACCTCTCGTTCTCATGACGCAGCCTTGACTCGGGGTGCATCAGCTGGTGTTCCACATATGCGGACGCGATCTTCAGATCGGCTAGAGCCTCCCGGGCGTTTGCCGGATCGTGCATCGACGTTTGATAGACCGTCTCTCGGAATCTTTGCAGGATCTCGATTATCGGCACGCCACGCTCCAAGTCTCGGTCGATCCTATGAAACCGGTCGTTGAACCACCGCTCGCGTTCCTCGGCACTGGTCTGCGAGATCAGTTTTGAGATCAGTGGCTCTCGTAGATCAATTCGCTCATAACCAATTCCTAAGTGGGATGACACCTTTTCACGGTCAGCGGCCTGGAGAATAGTTGGATGCTCTCCGTTGGTTTCGTACGAATACTCAACTCCCTCGCGAGGATCGTCGTTGACACGGGGCCGAGTGGAGAGGCCATCGGCGGGTTCGAGTTCACTCATTTCTCCTGCTAGCCGGGTAATGCTCTGCAGATTGCGGTTAAATCGCTCACTCGAGGATTCACTTCTTTCAGTCAGTTGATCATCCGGGAGAAAGTCGTACTTTCCTTCGAGTGATTCGTAGATCGAAGAGAAGACCTTCAGCGTTGTTTCGCGGTCAGGCGTAAAACCTGCGATCTTATGACCGGCTTCGACTATTTCCGGAGCAAGTTCGGCGGCCCTCTTTTCATCTCCGAGGATCCTTGTGAGCCGCTTCACTGCGTGCTCATTTGTCGAAATGGCGAGAGGTTTCGCGAGAGCGGGCTGGTCAGTTGGAAGTATCAGGATTCCGTCTCTTGTGGTCGCACCCTGCTCATAAGCTTCGCGTGCGAACTGCGAAAACCGATTTAAGTACTCAGAATGTTCGCTGCGGCTACGACCGTCCGTGTCGTCGATCCGCGCCAAAAGTCGGTCGTTTTCGCTGTAGCTAAGTATCTCGGTAATGGCTCGCTCCGTTCTAATATTTCGTGCGAGTGCCGGATGAGGTCGTTGAGCACTTTCCATGGCCGGCGCCATGGTGGCCTGCTCACGCTCCTTTAGGTACAACCCGACTTTTTCGATCGCCATTTTTACAACGTCGGCGTGGCACATCTCTCCACCGCGGCACGAGCAGGAGATAGCAATAGCCTGGCCTCGGTCGATCGTCTCAGCTAGCATCGCCAATCCGTCGCGAAAGCCATTCTCGTTTTGCCTATAGCTGTTTCGTAGCCGGTCGGCGTAGGCGACAAGGATCTCTTCACGACTGACGCCGGGAAAGGCGACCTCATCACGTTTGGGCGAGAGAAGCCATAACTCGGGAGTTTGGATCTTCTCAAGATCGAGCAAGCGCGTTTTCAGATCGACGGATCTCTTGTTCAGTCCTTGGACGATGACTTCGTTTTGATTCCTCGACTCCATTCGAGATCCGGCTCCGCCCCGATGGAATGCAAGTTCTATTCCCGATGTCGTGTCTCCGACTATCTAGACAATCCTCGTGGCTCACGTCCGCGCTGGATCGCAACAGCGGACTGGCGATCCACAACAACGACTGCTCCTTCTTCTCGCGCATTGCTGGCTTGGGCAAGAGTGAGCCGGCTCATATCTCGTTCACCTTTACGGGCCGACGGCTCAAATCCTTCGAGCATCCTCGTCAGAGACTCAGTACCTTTCTCAAGATTTGCAGAAAGGATCTTTTCAAGCCTTCGAACCTCGGCGCGATCGGTACTGTGTAGAATGCGGCGTTCGATCATCTCTCGCTCAGATATAGTGAAGATCGGCTCGTGGGTCTGAACGGTTCGCAACCCGAAGAATTCTGATGCTTTGTATTCCGAGGCAGCTTTCGAAGCGCTGTCAAGAATGGCCTTTGCGGACCTCACTTCATCCTTGAGATTTCTTTCCATTTCGTTCGCGGCGTTTGTCACGATCCCTCGCAGCTCTCGCCGATGGTCGCCCTCGGTCAAATAATCGACCATTTGGTTCAGAAGTGAACCGGAACGAGGTATTTCAACCTCCTGTAAACACACGAACTCCCGCTTGCCGGTTCTCGGGTCGGCAACCTCGAACTTGTGGAGTGCTCTGAACTTTGAATACCGTTGCAGTTCAGACCTCGCTTCGTCGAGTTGGATACGACTTATGATCTCGCGTGCAAAGGCCCGACCCGCGATGGTCTTCGCTTTGTGGTCTTCAAGGAGTTGTTCTGCTTCGTTTGCGGATCTGTCTTTGAGTATCTTCCGACCGATCAAGGAGGTCAGGGAAGCTCCCCGAATGAGCGACCTCTGCATTTCCCAACTTCGCTCGAAATGCTCGACGTTTTTTAGTCTGAAAGAAAGCGTTTCCATGTCTTTCAGGTACGCGCCCGGGATTCTCGGATCGCCGTGGTCGAGGTTTGCTATCAACTTTGAGTCTGACAGCGCGGACCTGAGTAGTTTTGCCTTCTTCTGCTCCAGTGACTGCCGCTTAGAAAGCTGGCGATCCTCCTCATCCAGTTTGTTGAGAACCTGACTTTTGAGTTCGGAAGTTTTGGCCTCCGCGTCGACTTCGCTGCTTTGCAGGCCAAATGCGGATCTGACCTTCTCGGAAAGGGTTGAACTTGTCAAAGGTGGTCCCGGGTTCTTATCCAATTCGAAGAGTGATAGGCTCGTACCATTCAATTCGACCTTCCTGTTATAGCGATGCTCGGCATGTCTCTGGAACCGGTTCTGTTGGAGTTTGGATCGCAGATCGTAAATTGTGGCGAGAGCGAAAAGTTCCTGCAGATCTTGTTCGTCGCGCCCGGGGATCTTTCTCGAAGTGCTCAACTCACTCCGTACCCGTTCCAGATACCCGAATGTGCGTATGTCGTCCGAATCGAGAGATTGTTTTTGTAGTCGATCAAGTTCCTCCTTCGTGAGCGCGGGGGTTGGAAGTTTTCTCTCTTGTTTCCGACACGCAGACCTGATGGCGTTCGCTTCCCGATTTACCGCCTTAAACGCCTTTTCGAGAGCTTGTCTTTTTGATTCTTCCCTCGCCGTTAGTTTACGGAGAATAGTGCGGATACGCCGACCGGCTGCCGAGTCCGATTCGTGATCTGTCATACGGGTCGGTTCTTTGATCTCAGCTCGCCGGTTAAGTTCTTCGAGCGACATGCGACGCTTCGTTCCCGTTACTGAATCGAAGACCATGAATCGCATTTTGTGCCCGCGTTCGATGAGGGCTCCGATCCTTTTCTCGCATGCCTTCAAAGCAGACTTTTGCAGCAGCTCTTTCCGAAGGATCTCTGCATCGCGTTCCCGGGGCGACGTAGTGCCTGACTTCTCCCGGATAGACCTGAATGGTCTTCCTCGTCCTTTATCGCGCTCAAGTTTGCGGTGGATTATCTCGTCCATTTTTTCTGCGGCGGCCTCGATCAATAGTCCCGGGATAAACTCCTTTTCCTTTCCGCCCTGATCTCGATAATGCGGAATCGCGTCGCGAGGGATCTTCGCGAGGATCATCTTCTCCAGTTCCACGTTGAAGTATTGCTTCTGGATAGCGATATGAACGTGCGGATTACCGGTGTTTAGATGAACGGCCGCGGTCCAGGCGAGTTGATCAGCATTCACGGATCTTTCCAGGCGATCCATGGCGGCACGAGTGATCTGTTTCAGGCTCCGTCGGCGGTTTCGATCGCGTGTTCCTAATCGTTCGAAATCTTCCGGCCGGAATGAAAGGACAAGGTGATGAAGCTCCTCATTGGAAGGCCGGCTTTGCGAGATGTCAGTCTTGAGATAGTTGTTTGCGCTTTTTACATCCAGAGAATCTCCAAAGCGGTTAAATAATTCGCGGCCTCTTTCGGGTTCGTTTTCCGGGTCGATCTTGCTGTGAGCGAGGTAGTGAACGAGTCCGCGCGAACTGCCGCGTTTCGACTGTATGCTGACGATAATTCTCACTCGCGGCTCCCCGCCATCTCACCGCTGGCTGTAACGGATTCCGGCTTGTCGATCCCGGGTTCCAGCCGCTCAAGCTTTGAATAGATGTAGAGATCGTCCGGCAAGCTGTTCGCGGCTTCGAGATCGTGGTAAGCAGCGCAACTTCGTAGCTCTTCAACAGAGTGTTCGATCAATGCCGCCATGACCCGATTGGCAACATCGACGCTGTACTTCCGCTCAACCTCAACGGGCGACAGAAATTCCAGCAACTTCGTGAAGATCTGATTCAGCGAGGAGATTGCGATGCTGGTCATGCAGAAGATCTCCGCTGTAATAGCGATGGCAGACTCTGAAGTATTGGTCAGAACTTCTGCGGCGTTTTCAATTCTTTCCAAACGTTCTGAGAGGTCGTGAAGTTTCGCAGCTATGGTCTCCTCGACCGCCCCGGTTTGTCTGGTGTTTCTTATAAGCCAGTCGAGCTTTTCTTCAACTCCATTTTGGCTGAATTTTGGTTCCTTGCCGGCCAGCGCCAGGTGAACAAGCTTTTGGGCGATAGCGGACTTTTTCTCGCCGGTGAATTTTGATATCTCTTCGATCTTCTTGTCGTCGACCTCGTACGGCCGAAAATATAAGGGACCGCCGACTTCGAGACGGGAGAAGTTCTGAGTTTTCTCAATTATCTTTTCTCTCTCGCGACGCCGCATTCCTCTCCGTTGTATTTCAGTCCTCCGAGTTGAAATGGTTAGAGATCTATCACACGGCGAACGAGCAATCTCCGTTCCATTCGATGTCTGACGAGTGCACGCACCGGTTTGGTTAGAATCTAACGCCCCAAATGCCCCATGTAATCGGCATGATGAATCTAACGGGCGGAAAAAAGGCTCCTATCCTGTCGTACAAGCCGACACACCTTTCGCTCAAATCAGATACGTGCCGCCCCTCGCTCGCAAGCCGCTCGTTTTTCCACCAGATCGTAAGCTCCCTCGCGTACGATCTCCTCGTCGTGGCACGCCGGTTGATCTACGTCTTCGACAGCATCAAACGGTGCAAAAACAAACCGAGGTAAACAAAAAGATATGTCCCTAGATCAAGAACAAACCAACGCGACAAAGACAAACGCCGATACTCCTATCCTTCAGCTCTACAGGCAAAACTATGTAAAAGTGAGCGGCCGGATACTTGATACGACTGAGAAGAGACTGAACGATTATCTGCAGTTCGCTTCCGCCCGAATGAAGACCGAGATAACCAGCGGCGACGTTTTGGAGCATGCCCTAAAGCTGCTCTTCGAGCGAGATTCGAGCTTCCGAAACTGGCTCAAGCAGAATGGTTAGATCGGTTCTCTCGAACCTAGAATGCGGAAGGGGGCGTGAATGCAAATTCCGGCTGGATAGAATTCAAATTTATCTCGTCGAACGGATCTACCGATCTTTGTGAATGATAGCCGGCAGCGAGGCGCCTAAGCTCCTGTTCCACGGCTCCAATCGCTGTCTCATCAGAATCTACTTTGACCAGTCTCGAAACGATCTCAAGCTCGTCCTCCGACAGACCCGATCGCAAGTCCGCTGCCGCCCTCGACAAGCGATCGGCGATCTCCTGAAACACTACACCTGAGTGGCCGCGGAGCCATTTCCAAGTTACATGATGCCGATAGCACGCGCGGATAAGATTATCCCACAGACTCCGATTGCTCTTGATCCGATTCCTTCCTGCCATCGTATCGATGACGTATCGCGAATCCGAAAATATCTCTATGCGACAGGGCCGCTGCAGCAGCCGGAGGGCATTTGTACAGGCCGCGATCTCGGCCTGCTGGTTCGTTCCCGGACCAAGATAGATCGCCTGAAGTCGAAGCTCACGGCGGTTGTGGTCGATAACAACCGCGCCTGTGCCCGACGCCGAATCCGGCATTCCGTTCCGAAGGCAAGACCCGTCCGCATAGATCGTAATGATCGGAACATAGCTGTCTGCGGAAATATTTGAGTTGTCGGTCGGCAGCGATTCGTAGGCCCTCATAATTGCACCTCGGCTGAGACCAGCAAGGGACGCAAAGAACCGGCATCCCTTACTAGTTGATCAAGATCAAAACTGATTTACGAAGGGCTCGTCGACAGCTCCGGCTGCAGCGGCCGCTGCTTGTGCAGGCACACCCACACCACTCTCCGACGGCTCATCCGGCACGATCTGATCGTCGCCAACCGGCTCATCCGCACGACTGCCCGCGAACTCGAAGTCCTTCAGGATGACATCCGCGGAAACACGCGGCTCGTTATTCCGGGTCAGCCATGGGTTGAACGTAAGGCTCCCTCGAACCAGAAGGTGTGTGCCCTTTCGGACCGTATTTGACAGGTTCTCCGCGAGTTTCCCGAACGCAGTCACGTTGTACCAATCGGTCTTCTTCTCTTTGCCTCCAGGGGTGTTGCGAAACGAGTTGGACGCGATCGAAAACGTCGCCATCGCGGTGCCGTGCTGAGTCTGTCGAAGGGTCACTTCGCTTCCGGTGTTTCCGAGAATCGATACTGATGTAGACATGGTTGCTTTTCTCCTTTTGGTCTATTTATTTTCCAGTCCGCCTGGATGTATTGATTTAGGCAAGAATCGAGCCCCGCCTTCGCCAGAATGCGTCGGCCGGCGCACTGTGTCATTCGCACAAACGTGGAATAGTGCACCAGCCGATCCCGCTGGCTTGGCCGTGACGATCTGGCTGACCGCCGCTTGTTTGTTCTTATGCGGCATGTGCGGCGACCGGGTTCACCTTCACGCGTGGAGTTTGCACCGAATTCGTCTTGAAGAGTTCTCGCTGAAGTGACCGGTTGACGGAACGCGACTCCACCTGCAGCTCGGCTTCTCGAGCCCGGACGGCGTCCCACAACCGCTGCTTTTCCTGGCGAGTCAGGGTCTGAACGTCCCGATCGTTGTATAGCGAGTACTTCATAAACCGCAGACGGTTCGATGAAGCAGATGCGATCGTTCGCAGCAGTCTTCGTGTCGTGGGAGATATCATGTCCGCAAGACGCGATTCCTGGGATTTCGCAACGGTGTTCAGGGCCGTGAATTCCTTGAGGGTGAGGCGATTCTTGGCCTTAAAATCCGAGTAGGACTCTTTTTTCAACACTGCCACTTCGGCCGTATCGGTCGTCTTTCGGATGGAAACGAACAGATCATGGTAAGCCGGATTGCGGAGACTCCTGAGGTGGAAGTCCGCCTTTTGTCGATGCCACAGGATTTGAAGAATAGCAGCCACGTACTGCATCTCCTCATAGTCAGGATTCACTTCCTGAGCACTCATGTATTCAAACGACCCGTTCTTGAATGACCGGATACGACGCACGGAACGGACCGTCCGCCGGTCGTAAACCGCGTCAAGCGCGGCTGCGAGCCATTCGTTGAACTCACGGTCAGTTATTGGATCGCGGGAGTAAGAGGCAACCGGCAGAACGGGGTTCGGCACAAAACCGCAGCCATTTGGGTAGGCAAAATCGTTCTGACGCTGTGCGTTCGAGACGGCGAGAAAGTGTCTTGCGTCCTGGGCGGCGGCACCGCCAATAGAATGTCCTACAAACATCTTCGCGAGCTGCGTCGCAAGCGGGCGAAGATCCGCAGGAAGGTACGTGGAATCGACCTCGGCCTCGAAGTCGTAAACGATAACCGAGCGTTGTCCGCTGTTCATCGAGAACCCGACGATGCCATTCTCGTCGTACTGTTCCAACGCTTCATACGTCAGAAAATCCTGATCGAGATCTTCGATCGTCTTGCCATCATCGTTGAGAAAATAGTCGGCAAAATCGTCGTAGATCATCCGGCTCACCTTGTGGCGTCCGACACGGTGGAGAACCGCGGCCAACTCATCGTCGTAGTTTGGCGTACCTGGCGGAAGCGGCCTCCTATTTTTCGCAACTTCCTTACTTCGTCGCTGGTCGGCAACGGTCAGCTTCTGTTCGCCGATCTCGGTCTCAACAACATCGATCTCACGATCGGCGTTCGTGCTTGTGACTGACTCCATGTGAATCCCGAGCAGTCCCATCTCCTTAAGCACCTCGGGGGCGCCTCGTCGACGGATCTCTCGGTAGTAGTAAGCCGCGATCTGTTCGTACTCGTACTGGCTCGCATCCGGGCTCGAGATCGCCCTAACACAGCGAACGAATTCGCGTCCGTCTACGTCATTGCCGAGCGTGCGGATCGCATACTCGAGCGACATGATCTTCACTCGTTCAAGCGGTTCGGGTTCTAGTTCATCGGCGATGCGAACGACCACATCGCCAAGTACCGCGAATTCCTCAAGCTCGCGACGGTAAAGTGCATTTTCGCGCAAATGGCGACACCAGTCCTGCATTGGAGACCCGGAATCCGCCGGTCGAAACACCAGGATCGGAGATTGCGGTGCGAATGTTCTTAGTTGATTCAGATTTAGCTGTCCTACCATTTTTTCTCCTGTCCGGCCGCACTGATCCTGTGGCCGGGAAAGCGTCTTCGTTAAGGTGTCGCTTCCAGTCACCTGATTAAAAAAAGCGACCAGAAACAGACTCGAAGACCCCTTTCGTGCTAAGCACCAAGGCTGTTGATGTGAACGAAGTTCCGTGAGCTTAGGAAGGATCTGCCAATTCTCGTAGTCTCCTCTCCAGATAGGCAAACGTTCGCGGTGCACGCTGCTCTAGTTCGGCTCTACCAGTGCCGAGACCGGCGGAAGGAATGACCAGGATGCTTGGCCCAACAGATGCGAGCAGCCTTTCAACGATCTCGAGAAATGCCCGATCGATCGATACTCGATTGGCGTCAAACTCCTCATCAGTGAAATACGAATCCGGGGTTATGGCGGGTCGTTTCTTTGTCGGAATGCCTATCGCGTTCGGCTCGCCTCGCATTTCGCGGGCTTGTCCGCCTAGCCCGCGTCGCTGCAAATTATCGCCGAATAGGAAAAGCTTGTGAGGACTGCTACGGACCTCCTTGCGGGTAATATATGAGCTGTGCTCAATCGAATATTTCATAGCCGTCATCACATCCTGAGGCCCGGGCCGACCGGAAATAGACAGACGGCCCGGGAATGGTGGGCGGGAGTTTGAAACTGTGTCTTAGTGCGCGGCAGCCGACTGGCCGGAGACATCCTGAACCTCGGTCGGAGGGATCGAGGCCGATTCGCCGATCTCGCCGCTGTCATCACGCCGCCCGCCCGGCACGAACTGAAATTCCTGCAACACGACATCGGCGCTGACCTGCGGTTCACCGTTGCGGTTAAGCCACGGGCTGAACGTCAGCCGGCCTTGCACGCAAAGTCGGCTGCCTTTGCGGAGGTATCGGGCGAGTGTCTCAGCCTGTTTTCCGAAGGCTGTGATGCGGAACCAGTTGGTTTTCTTGATCTGTCCTTCCGCCGTATTCCGTACGGAATTTGATGCCATCGGGAACGTAGCGATGAGCGTTCCGTTATCGCTGATCCGGGTTTCCGGCGCTCCGCCGAGATTTCCCATCAATGAAATGTTTGCTGACATGGTCTTTCTCCTCAAATTGAATTTGTGGCGATTCTCAAGGTCCCTCTGGGTCCCTTAGAGTTCACCCGTTGGCGTCAGCTCCTTTTCCGTCTTACCTAAAGCGAAGTTTCGTGGGTTGTGAATCTGTGATGGATGTCGGAGTCAGCCGACTCGATGGAGGAGAAGTAGGGCCACTCGAGTTGCCGTGCCGGCGTCGGATCAATCAAGAGCATCATCCTGAAGGTTCTCCAGACAATCCCAGCCTTGAGCTTTTTCTAGCGGGGTCTGGACCGTACATGCGAAGTTATAATTTATGTATGGAATATCCCGAAGACGGGAAGATATTTCCAAAATCTCTTGAGCGCGGCGTAAAGGATGGAGCAGGCGAGACCACTGCGGTGAATAGGGCGAGCTCGGACCTGTTCAGACGGCGTTACCTTGTTCCGCTTCCTCACATGAACGTAATCTATTTCTCTTACGTGGCGCGTTACAGATTCGTTAGTTTAGACCAACGGCTTGAAGCCATCGGAAATTTCAGCCTTGGACCCTTTTCCCGCGCTCGATCCCAATCGCATACTGATAGATCTCTGACCGGCACATACAACCTTCTTCAGGCGGGACCGTCGTCATCCGATTCGCCTTTGAATGTCCCGGCCTCCAAAACTGAAACCGGTACTGGTTTCGTGAAAGGCTCATCCGAGGCTCAGCGCTTGTCACCTGTTTCAAATATTCTGCGCAGAGTAGAATCCCTGCAAGAAAGGAGACGAAACCGACCGAAAAATCCGTATCGCCCGATGCGGCGAATTTCTGTAACGACTCGCCCTTGATCTTTCCGCAGTTCGTCTTCGGGTCGGCAAGAAATTCGATGAGACCGTCAAGTTCTACGCACATCTTGTTTGCGGCTCGCTCCAAATCATCGGGCGACAGATTCTGTAGATGTTCGACGATCAGATCGTCTGGAAGGCCTTCGATCTCGACCTTGTTTCGGCATTTGAGACATACGCTTTCGGGATCAAAAACCTCATAGAGGTTCACCTGAAGTCTAAGCTCATTTGTGGCCCCGCCAATGATCTTTCCGGGCATCGCGTCCTGGATTGCGTGCCGGGCCCCGTTGCGATCCACCGCCGAAATCACGACGTCTCCGAGAACAAACTGGGGGAGCGAAACCGCCGCCTGCCAATCCTCATCGAACGGCACGATCCGGAGGGACTTTCCGAGGAACATTTCCGCAACGGTCGAGGCCTTCATATGTAGGGACTCGACATGAGTACGATCGAACATCACATAGCGATTAAGGTTGGTCTCGGTGACGCCGTCTGGATCCCCGTCGACAGCCGTTATCGATCCGCAGACTCCCGGCAACGAATATAACGTTTGCAGAAAGCCGTTTCCGACTGCTCCAACACCCGCGAGTGTTGTCGGCGGAAGCACGGTGATCGCCGGTAAAGCAGGCGACTCCGTCAACACCGACCCGACCTCAAGCGTATGTGCATTGAGCCAAAGACTCCACGGAGTCTCCGCCTCGTCATCCCGCACTTTCCTCACGAACTTGAATATCTCCCCTGCTCCGAGGCTTGCTCCCACATAAGCCCCGATCGGATTTGACGAATCGGTGAGCACCGTCGCCGGCTCACTGCCCACGTAGCCCGACCAATGGTCAGCCGAGACCGCGATCGAGAACTCGGAAGGCTCAATGGCACCGAGACCGATTCGGACGATGATCCGTGAAGCGGCATCAGCGTCCGTCCCTACGACGCCCGGATTGATCCGATCGATGGCCCTCAACGCGGCTGCGGCAAAGTCGGCCCCGGGAAGAAAAAGGGGGCTAATATCGGGACCCGCCGGTATGTCGGAAGGGTAATGGAGCTCTATACCCTGGATCTCCCCCGGCTGCCTCGCAAGCAGGTTGAGGAGCATCCAGACAAGGTGCTTTGTCGAACGGTATCCGGCGAATTCACCGGCGACACGGATGCTGACGTTCGATCCGAACCCGGGCGATGAAAGCCTGCCGCTTAGATCTCCGGCATGTCGATCACCGATGCTACTCATAATGCCCGATCTCTCCCCTGCTGATTTCCCAGCGAAAATCCGCGAAGTCATCCACGATCCTTATCCGCCTAGCTACGTCTTTCGCTTCTAGGAGCGTCCACCCCGCGGCAGAACGCTCGTGTACGCCTATCGAACCGAGGTCGTATCTATCCGCAACACCATAGTCGGCAAACACCAGAGAAAGCGCTCCTTCCTGTGTGCTGTACGCCTGCCTGTCATCGAATGGCGAGTGAGCTACAGTGTAGTCGATCGGATGGGTATGGACCTGGGCAAGATTAGTAAGACCCTGCTCCTTCATGCTCCTTGCCAAGCGGCGCCAGGATCCCGGCTCCACCCGGTAGTTGCCCGAGGTTTGAAATAACCTCGGCACCGCAACCGTGGTGACGATCTGCAAATCACCGGCTTCGTACCCGAACCAGTAGCATGCGGTTTCGACACCCGCCTTCCAATACGGAAAGAAATATTCGTGCGTACGCCGAAGAATCGATCGGGACAGGATCAACGTGAGCGTACTGCTCGTGCCGCCATCTGGCTGCGTAATGCTCTGAGTATCGATCTTGTTCATTGGTGTCTACCCTTATAGTGACTCGATCGCAGTGCCCGGTGGATCGCCGCGAGGGTGGAACCAAGATCATGATGACCGGCCACCCACGCCTGATCCGGCGTCGGGCTGTGTTTGCTGATGTAATATCCCAGCGTCATCGAGCAGCACACGAGCTGCGGGCCATATTTATACGGTGGATTGTATGCGTAATCCAGATGTGTTCGGCAGTAGTCCGCCTCCAATTTCGGCACATGCTTGTTATCCTTCCGGTGGACATATTCGAGCGTGTCCGGGTTTACAAAAATTGCGTCCGGCGGGTGCGTCGGGTAATAGTCGCAGGAAAGACGCAGCGTAAATCTGTCGCGGTTCCCTTCGACCTCCATCGCCGACATCGTTACGATAACGACAAGGGGCCTAAGCATGCTGAACACCCACCCGTGCCGATACGCAACAGCATGCCAGTCCTCATTCCGGAAGAAGGCCGCCACGGCGGCCTCCGCCAGGGTCTTATTGACCGGACTTGGGACCGTCACTCGGCGGCCCCTCCGAGATCGGTGTCGATGTCGAACTCGAATTCCAGCTTGTTGTTTTTCCGCTTCACACAGATGCCCTGCTCGTACATCTGAAGCAATGTCTTGGACAGATGCGGTGCCAGGTCGTGACGCGGATCCTCGGAACAGAAAAACTTGTCCGTTGGGCGTCGCTCCTGCTTGAGCTTGTCGTACGCTTCCACAATTACCTGCTCGAGCGTTGACGATACTTCAACATTGAAGTTTTTATGCTTTGCGGTGGATGTGTAATTTGCCGTCACGTGAACCACCGAGTCCACGGACGGATCTTTGTCTTTTGCGGTTTTTTCCTTATTTTCAATGTCTTTCATATTTCCCCCTATCGCGTGTGAACTTCCGATGGCCGAAGACGGTCAGTGCTAGAGCGTTCGGAAAATGCGAATCATTAGTTGAGCTTTTCAGGCATCTGGACTAAAATCTGCGTGTTTTCGATGTTCATCACCCCTGTTTCTTCGGCAACCTAATACTCAAAATCCGGACGAGGATCTCGCCCGCACAAACTAATAGCGAGGGAGTCGAAGATATTTACAAAGAATTTCATTTTTTTTGCTAGAAACGCCTGCGTGGCACGCTAAATAATTGGTTAACTGATGAATTCTCCCCCATCGATCGACTGGGAATCGTTTTTCAACCGGCTTACCGCTATCGCCAGCGGCTGGATGAAGGACAGGAGCCCGTATTCCGACGAGATCATGCTGGACTCAGTAAGCCCAAAAGATCTCGCCCAGACCGCAGCCCTCGAGGTGTTCGCGAAGTATCACCTGACCGGCCCGGCACGCACCGAGAACGAGCTTTTCAAGATCGCATGCCGGGTGATGTGGAACGATTTTCTTGAAATCGTTCGAAGGAAGCGTTTCAAGACCAGCCAGCGACTCGAGAACCTCGAACCCGGAAGCCGGGACGAGAAATTTCTGGCCGGCAAGGATTCGATTCAGGGGGATCTTGAACTCGACGCGGAGAACCGGAGAGATCTTGTCTGGTGGAGAAGCCTGACAAATGGCGAACAGGATATGCTCGATTTTATCGACGCTGTACTTGAAGTTGGCGTATACAAACGTTCGTTGGTCGCGGAGCTGCTTGGCGTTGATGCCAAGAAGGTTACGAACCTGCAGCGGAATCTGCGAAACCGGTATACCGCCCGCAGGAAGCATGCGTCCAAGGAACGCAAAACAAACAGAGTCGTATGACAAGTGAATGGAAGAAGGTTTCGGATCTGCCCGAAATTGAAACCGACGAGATCCGCGACGCCCTTATCGGTCCGGACTGCGAGATCGACGATGAGACCGCCGAAGAGATCATCCGTTCGCAGGGTTTTGATAGCGGGACAATGGTCGACGAGTTCAAAGGGCGGCTACAGGCTCGGATCCGCGAGAACCAGGAGGCGGGAGGAAAGGAGACTGAGAACAAGAATCTCTTGTTATTCCTCCGGGACATAACCAACTACCAGCGGGCTCGGTCGCCCGAGAACGTCAAACCGAAAAATTGGATCGATAGCATCATCGACGATACCAACAAGACACTTTTCCCGTCCTTTAATACGGCCCGTTCATATCGCGGTCTCGAACACGGCGATCTGCCCGAGAACGATCAGAAACTCCTGGATGAGGCGGAGGCCGATCTCGAGAACCCCTCGGATCTGGACTAGTGATCGAGATGCCGGAGTCGCCGCCCGCCCCCGAAGAATACGCCCGACGGCTGCTTAATCGCCTGGAACTCTCCAATGTGGGCGATCTCGCATACGTTCTCAAGAGCCTGCGGCTAACAGTAAAAGAGGTCAACGCCGCAACGTTCGAAGGAGCTCTGGTCTACCGCCAGGATCGGTCCAAGGGCATCGTGCTTCTGAGCGACAAGGTGACGGCTCCGGGACGACGCCGGTTCACGATCTGCCACGAGGTCGGGCATTTCATCCTGCCGGGCCATGGGAAAGCGAGTTGCCGGCCGTCCGACATCGAATCTTTTCAGAAAAACCTGCCGCAACAAGAGATCGATGCGAACGCGGTCGCCTCCGAACTGCTGCTGCCCACCCGGATCCTGCATCCTTTGGTTCGGGAACGAAAGGCTACGATCACGCTCGCAAAGGAAGTAAGTAGATCTTTTGGAACATCCTTGACGGCTGCGGCGCTGAAGATCGTCTCTCTCACCGAGGAGGCGTGCGCATTCGTATGGAGCGAAAGCGGCTCCGCGAGGTGGTTCAAAAGGAATGAGAATTTCTTTGGCTTTATTTCTCTCGGCAAATTGGATGAACAGTCGATAGCCGCGGGATTATTCCGAGACGGCGGTTCCTCTATAGAGGAGGGCGAGGTTCACAGGGAATGCTGGATTCTTGGCAACAATATAGATGGTTCCAAACGGATCTGGGAGGAATCCATCTACCTTTCCGGGTACGACGCAGTGCTTTCGATCTTAACGATGATCTAAGATCTTGGTCACAGGTACCGCGCCGGCTAAGGACTCGTGAAAACGGAAAAAGGATTCCTTTTCAGTCACTTTCTTCACCGAAACAAACTGTATATTCAGAGCGTTTGCTATAGAGGTCGGCCGGGGGTTCAACTCAGACACTAAAGAATGAGGTTCCTGGTGCATTTATGAACCAACCGGTTTGCTTCTGCACCAGTAACGGTTCATTTTTGGACCGCTGATATGATCAGTGGGCGATTCTCTTTAGCTTTTTTATAAGTCCCGACCGGCTGATACCGAGGTCTCTCGCGGCCCGGGTTTGATTATAATTATTGGATTCGAGAGCCGACTTAAGAAGATCGGTCTCGATTCGCTCGAGGTATTCAACCATTCTCTGGCCGGGTACGAACTGCGGCCACGGCCCAAGCGGGGACGAAGGCGAACTTCCCGCATTCAGGAATCGTTTGCTGAGGCGATTTTCAACTATCTCCTTAGTCATTATCGCCTTTCTATCGCGCCCACCTGCCGCATCGGCTTCGAAGAGAGCATCCAAGCAGGCCTTCTCGATAAATGATCGAAGCTCGCGGATGTTCCCGGGCCATGAAGCCGTTTCGAGGCGTCGCAACACCTCTTCTTTGGCCCAAACGTTTCTGCCGGATTTGGAATTGAAGTTCCTGAGAAACTCCTGTGCAAGCGGGACGATCTGCTCGATCCGGTCACGCAATGGTTTGAGATGGACGGCATGTGCCGTCACTCGATAGCGCACATCCTCGCGAAAGACGGCGGGATCCCGATGGGTTGCGTAAACTATCCGCACGTCGACAGGCCGAGAGCGATTACCGCCAACGCGCGTAACGTTCTTTTCTTCGACTATCTTCAAAAGTTTGGCCTGAAGATTGACGGTCAACTCGCCTATCTCATCGAGAAAGAGCGTTCCGCCGGCCGCCGCTTCAAACTTGCCTTCCTTCGACGAAACGGCTCCGGTGAAGGCTCCTTTCTCATAGCCAAATAGCTCGGCCTCGATGATCGAAGGCGTGAGTTCCGCACAATTGACCGCAATAAACGGCTTCTTAGCACGCGGACTCAGATCATGTATCAGCTTCGCGGTATGAGTCTTGCCTGTACCTGTTTCACCAAGTAGGCAAAGGTCGAGAAAATCATAACCGGCGAGAAGAGCCAGATTTCCGGTGTTGCTTAATATTTGTAACATTTGACTAGTTTTCTTCGGCTATTGCAGAATTTATGTGAATCGAGACAACTTTGGCCCACGTTTTCTGTCCCTTGACCGCGAAAACCAAGCCGTTGAATTTCAATATCTAATTATAAAAACCCAGCCTGAGGCACAAGGTTACCTTTTGCGGGAGGGTTTCTTGAAGATATCGAAGAACCGTCTCCATAGGTAACACAACCGGCGCAGCAACTCTGTGCCTGAAATTTTGTGAGAATCCTGCTTCGACGAGAGAGACAGAATGATCGAATCTCTTTTAGAAGATCTTCCGCCGCACGGCGCATACGACAAAAAGGATGCTATACGCGGTCCGAAAGCTGATGTAGCGCCCACTGAGACTTCCTTCCTGGCCTCGCTACCAATCGTCCAACGAATAGTCGCTCGACGACGCTCGCACGTTGATCTGGACAACAGGCCCGATCTCGTGCAGGAAATCGCATTGAGAATTTGGCGTTGGGGTTCGAAGCATCAGGACAAGAGCGAGCAGATGTCCGGCGAGGACTGGAACGCCTTCGCAGCGCGGACAGCATATAACGAAGTAAATCGACAACTGTCCCGCGAAGGTCGACTGCCGGGCATTCCACTTGAAGAAGTCTCTGAGATCCAACAGCGATCTGTCGCGGGTCAGACCGACATTGAAGTTTTCTCACTGCTCGAGAAGGTTTGGCAAGCAACTTGCGAGCTTTCGCTGCGACAGCGTCGATCGCTGCTGCTCCACTCACAGGATTTGATCATCTATTTCCTCCATATCGGGGTCACGGACAAAGATTTGGCAGGGGTATTGGAACTGAGCGACCTAGGTTGGCAAACGGTTCGGGATCGATTGCCGATGACGGACATTGAGATTGTTGAGATCGCTGGTGGAACGGCCGGCTCCATCAAGAAAGCCAGGTACGAGGCACGGGCGAGACTCGAAAAATCGATAGGAAGATGAAGACGTCGGACCACGTAACAAGGAATCAGATTGAGGCTTTCGGCACCGGAGCACTCGCCGCAAGCGACTCGCGAGTTATAGGTGGGCACTTGATCCGATGCGTAGAATGCCGGAGCCTGCTGCCATTTCCGAATTCGGCACGAGTCTGGACCGCGATCACTAGGGAAAGCGATCTCAGCCAGGAGACACAGAAGCGGGATCCAGCAACCACTGAACGGGCGTTCGAAGGGGTGTTCGCCGGCACCTTCGGCAAGCGGAATCGACTGGCTTGGGGAGGCGGCCTGGTTGCTGTATTGGTCAGCCTAGGAGCCATGATCATCTTAAGTGTTTGGAGTGAGCAAAACGGAAGGACCGACGTAGCGCGTTCGTATGAACTCGAAAATCCGATTCCTGGTCCGGGTAAAAATCTACCTAACGAAAGGAACGCCCTAACTGCAGGGGACCCCGGAAGTGACTCCACCGTCAAATCGCCAAACTCAAAAAAGAGCGATGGAGGGTCAAGCGATCTTCGAGAGAAGACTGCCGCACTGGCCGAATCGAGCGTGAAGCGCCCCTCGAGCAGTAGCAAAAGAAACATATCCACCACAAGGGGAGCAATCACACCGTGTACTCTCGGAAAAGCGATGGACGTGGAACTCGGCTCCAACAACACCGATCTAGTTCTGAGGTGGAAACCAGTTCCAAACGCCGCTAAATATCATCTGTTTATTTCGGACGACAGCGAGGTTCTAATCGACGAGTTCGAAACACACGCGGAAACGGTGTACGTGCTCCGGAAACCACTCGATCCGACAAAGGCGTACAAATGGAAGATAGTGATAACGCTTGAGGATGGCCAGAATCTCTACGTCGACGCGCAGAAATTCACTGCTAAAGATTTCCGATCCTCGGTGAGCGGATATAAGAGGAAGGCCAGATTGAGCACGCGTTGCCTGGCGAACGAGTGATTCTGAGAGGAAGAATACTGAAAATGGAGATAAAGAAATTAGTCCGAAGAAATACGGTACTCGAATGGTCGCCTGTGGTGGCCATCGTATTTCTTCTTGTCTCGCCGGTCCTTTCCCAGAACAGTGATCTATTCCCAGTGCCTGCTTCATACCGAGTGGAGGGCGTGCCGCCGATTCTGAATTCTGAAGTGAGCAAGCTCTTTTATGAGCCTTCGGAAATTAGAAGCAATTTAATCTGGGATGCCGATCAAAAGAATCGAAGGCTGCTGGTCACGGATGAAACGAGCAATGTTTATCTACTCCAGACACCACTCTCCAAACCGATTAAGCTTACCGAGAACGGGGTTCCCCACTCCGTCCGGATTAGTCCTGACGGTCGTTCGTTTATATTCACTTCGGACCACGAAGACCCAGACAACTTCCAGCTCTATCTTTATGACTTTAAGGATCGCTCCATTAAAAAGGCGGCAAGGTTGACCGGCAAAGACGAGTCGATCGAGTCCGCGGTTTGGGGTCGGGAGGGCGAGCAAGTTTATTACACAAAGATTGATTACGAGTCGAAGATATCCAAACTGTGCCAGTCCGTCGCTTTGGGTGAGACGTGCTTCAAAGTCGATCTCAAGGGCATCTGGTACGTGCTTGACGCGGATGAAAAGCGAGTTTTACTGAAGCATTGGAAGTCGTCCTCGAACCAGTCTCTCTATTCGTTTGAGTTCGCGACAAATACGCTCGCGACCGTAGAGGATAAGGGTAATTCTTCAAAAGGAGGCCTGGCTGGCGGATATGTCGTTTACAGTTCCGACGGAACTGATCTTTGCAAAGGGCGGACTTGTCTAGTCGCATTCGATCTCAAGAGCCGTCGTGCCGAAGCATTAAACCTTCCCAGGGACTTAGCTTCCATACACGATTTCAAACTGTCACCTGGATTCGACAACCTGCTGATCCAGGAGACCCGCGATGGCGTAGATCGGCTGAGAGTGTTTAAGTTTAAGAAGGGTCGCGTAGTAAAGGAACGCCCTCCGTTCATTAAAGGATCGTTTGTCATATGGAACACGCGATGGTTGGGTAATGATGAGGTGATCTACACGATCGAGAATAACGGAAAACCTGCGTCGATCAAGTCGTTCAACCTAACGACCGGCACCGCAACGGATTGGACAAAGGAACGGTTGCCGGAGGCACTTGATGGTAAAGTGGATCCCCCGGAAATCATTAAGTGGAATTCGTTCGACAAGAAGGAGATTTCCGGTTACATCGTCCGACCTCGTACAGGCGTTCGACGCCAGCCGGTTCTCATTCGAGTCCACGGGGGGCCTCAACTTCTCGATAGGCCGGTCTTCAACTCCAACGACACCACGCTCGCGTCGCAACTCGGGATCGCGATCATTCACACGAATATCCGAGGCTCTTCAGGGTTCGGCAGCGAGTTCATGAACGCTGACGATCGCGAAAAGCGGGAACACGCGGTTAAAGATATACGGGCGCTGCTCGCTTGGGTGGAAAAGCAGGAAGACCTTGATCCGGACCAGATCTACTTGCGAGGTGAAAGCTATGGCGGATTTGTCGTCCTGTCCGCTGCCATGTTTGAACCTTCGCGGATCAAGGCCGTAATCGCCGAGTCCCCGATCGTCTCTATTCGGGGATACCTTTCGCAGAGCTGGGTAGACGATTTTGCGAAGATAGAATACGGCGATCCAAAAGATGAAGCCCTAATGCGTAAACTGGATGCATTGTCGCCGCTAAACAATGCGGACCGATGGAACAAAATCCCCCTACTGCTGACGAGAGGACAACGTGACGGACGGATTCCCGAGGCCGATGTTGTCAACCTGAAAAATCAGCTACAAAAACAAAACACGGAGGTATGGTACATCTATTCCACCGAGGACGGTCACGGTTTCGGTGGACGATATACATTTGCCTCAATCTACAAATTCCTCAAAACCCAAATTGAACAAAGGAGAAAATAAATGAAAAAACTACGGTCAGTCGTTCTTGTAACAATTTTATCTACAACACTGGTTGGAAACGTGTTTGCCGTAGGCTCGGGCGGAAGTGGATTTTTCTCATTTTTTGACCTAGCTGTCAGCTCGGCTGTTTCGTTCTTTCTTAGCGGTTCAGGTGACGACAATTGCCCGGTTCGGACATGCGGCGGCTGCAAGCCGGGCGGCCCTGATTGCCGTCCGCCGGAGAGATAAGGAATGTATTCTAAGGTTTTGTTGATAACAAGCCGGTTTACACCAGCCGGCTTGTTACTTTCCTTGTTTTTCCTAACAGCAGCATCGGGCCAGAGCGACTTGATGCGGGCTCAGTTGGCGCTTTGGGACGGCGATTTCGAGACGGCTACGCGTGTCGGGGTAGGTACTGTCGACTATAAGAAAAAGGGCGATGTACAGCGGATCTTTTTAAGTTACGACACGAAGGCGAAGGCCTTGATCGCGCTTGCTCGCTATACAGAAGCCGAGGCGACTGCGAGTAGAACCTTCGAATTTTTGCGGGAGCATTCGGCACCGCCTCGCCTATTCGCGTTAGCGCATCTAACGCTAGCCGAATCGTATCGATCCGAAAAGAAGATTGCACGGTCGATCGAGGAACTCAACAGGGCCCGACGGCTAGCGCCGCTCGACCGCGAAATCCAGGCGGAATACAACTTAGGCGTCGGGCGAGCTCTTTTTAAAGCCGGCTACGATGTTTCGGCAATATTGTGGCTCGAGAACGCCGAAAAGCTTTTCGAGAAGCAGCCTGTCTCTGAAGGAAAGCTTGATACCTTCAGATTTCTTGCCCTTGCCTGGTCAGCGAAATTGAACTACTCAAAAAGTCTGGAATACTTCCGAATCCTGACGGACGTATCCGAACGAAGCGTTTTTAAAAGTAGATTTCGGCAGGCCCTCCTCGAGTACGCTTCGGCTCTCAACGCCACTGGACAGAAGCACCGGGCCTTAGCTGTATATGAGAAAGGCCTGATCGCGTCGCTAAACAGTAAGGGTCGACGACAAGCTCGAGATTTCTTATCGTCGCTGCTATTGGACTCCCTTTACCGCCGTGACATTATCAAGGCAAAAGAATACCGTCGGCGCTTGTCAGAGCTGGACTCTGATGCTGCGTACTTGCAGGAACGTCTGCTCGGTGAAGCTGTTATTCACGCGTTTGAAGGTAGAAGAGAAGCGTCCAACCGGATCTTCGGCGAGCTTGAGAAGATTGAGGAGACCTCCAAATTCTTGATCCCAAACTGGAAGATAATAATCGCGGAGAATTCCCGAGACTGGGAGACCGTGATCGGACTGAATAACGAATTGCTCGATTTGATAGTCGAGAGTAATTTTCGAGAGGACTTGCCGCAGGTATATTTATCCCTTGCAAAAGCGTACTTCCATACAAACCAGAGGCGACAGTGTCTTGAGTACTTGGAAAAAGGGATCAGTCTGATCGACGAGATTTTAGTCTCAGAAGGCGGGTCTCTGTCGCTGGGGTTATCTGAAACGTTTCAAATTGCCTATCGCCTCCTCACTCAAATCCATTTGGAACAACCGCAACTGGCACTACAGTCAAGTGACTATCTAAAAGGTAGGATCCTAAAGGACCGGATAGATGGCGCGATTAGCCGACCCCGGCCGGGATTGTCGCCGGAGCTTCTGAGGCGCGCCGGCGAGCTTTCTGCGGAATTTGTCCTTAATCCCGTTGCTTCCGAGAAACTCGATGAATTTGAGCGAACTGTAACGATGGCTCTTCCTCGACTAGCATTAGCCCAAGTTGACCTTGCCAAATTAGATCAAATTCGGGACCTCGAAAATGTGGCAATCGTTTCATACTCCTTCGCACTTGACGGGCGCCTCATTGCGTTCGTATGGGAAAAAGGAAAGCCAGTCAAATCGGTTGAAGTTCCAGTTACAGAAATCGAACTAGCCAGAGACGCTGAGGCGATTCATCGGAAAATAAAAAACTCTATTTTCTTCAAAAGAGACGGCAAGGAACTTTATGACAAACTTTTGAAACCGCTTGCTCTCACCGCGAAACATCTCGTCATCATCCCGGACAAGCATATCTGGAGAATTCCCTTTCAAGCTCTAAGTCCCGATGGGGTACGTTACGTCATCGAGGAGAAACTCGTTAGTTATGCACCCTCTGTTTCGATATTGCTGGAACACCTGAGCCAACCAAAGCCGAACAGACGAACTATTAGCGCATTCTCGAATTCCTCGTTCAACAACCTCAAGCTGCGGTTCGCAGATTCCGAGGCATCGAGCGTAGCAAGTCTTTACGGATCAAGCGCTAATCTTGCAGCTACGGCTGCGGATCTTCGGCGGCATTCGGGCAACGCTGACATTATTCACCTATCAATGCATGCTCAGGTCGATGGCGAACAACCGCTCGAATCCTTTCTAGCCTTCCGAGCGGCCGGGGCCCAAAACGGTCGCGTTACAGTCAACGATCTTCTAAATCTGAACTTCAAAAAAGGCAGTCTCGTATTTCTGGCTTCGTGCGATACGAACAGTGTTCTAAACGGTGAAGGCCTTGTGAGCCTGGCGTGGGGAATGATGGTTGCAGGATCAACAACGGTGATTTCCGCCCAGTGGGAGGCAAACGACAGATCGACTGGCGCAATCAGTGAGTCATTCTACAAACGATACAAGACTGGCGTATCCTCAGCGGAAGCGTTGCAACGTGCGTCCATCGATATGATCCGAAATAAATCGTCTGAATCTCACGAGCCGTACTACTGGGCAGCGTTCACGATTTCTGGAGACTTCCGGTAGGTCACTGTAAATTCATATCCCGATCAAACTATCGAGGACCCTACCGCAGCACAGATCACCTCCTGCGTCCAATCGAGGACTACGCCCGGGATCGTCAGAACCGCACGATGATCGAGATGGTGAATACGGCACCCGCACTGCAATCTTCGAATTGCCGGTCCTGGACAACCATCACCGCCGATCGGAGGTCTTTGTTTGTCCTTAATCCTATCCGCTGTCGAGCCAGGGTCGTCGCTGAAATCGGCGATTCGCAGTCATTTCCGACTTAATGCTAAACTTCTCGCCTAAAACTCGTAGTTGGAATCGAACAATCTTATGACATTTTCCTCCCTTTCGGCGTTTATTTGGTCTGTTGCTGACCTACTACGCGGAGACTACAAGCAGTCGGATTATGGCAAGGTAATCTTGCCTTTTACGCTTCTGCGGCGCCTTGACTGCGTTCTCGAACCAACGAAGGCCGCGGTTCTAAAAGAACAAGATGCCCGAAGCGGATCTGGTATTACAATCCACCCGTTCCTGCTTCGAGCATCGGGCCAGAGCTTCTACAACACGTCGAATTATGACTTTCAGCGGCTTCTCGACGATCCGAACAACATCAAGGCGAATCTGATGGATTACGTCTTAGGATTTAGCGAAAACACTCGCGACGTGTTCGAGAAGTATGAGTTCGGCAACCAGATAGACCGTCTAGATTCCGCCAATCTTCTTTTCCAAGTTGTTCGCAAGTTTTCGTCGATTGATCTTCACCCGGATGCCGTCTCGAATGCCCAGATGGGCCTAATTTTTGAGGAACTAATCCGGCGATTCGCGGAGCTTTCCAATGAGACTGCCGGAGAACATTACACCCCGCGAGAAGTCATTCGGCTGATGGTGAATCTACTGTTTAATGCGGATGACGACGTGCTCAGTCGCCCTGGAACTGTACGCAGTCTCTACGATCCGACCGCTGGTACGGGTGGAATGCTTTCGATCGCCGAAGAACACCTTCACGAGATGAATCCAAACGCTCGGCTCGTCGTCTTTGGCCAGGAACTAAATCCTGAGTCATACGCGATATGCAAGGCCGATATGCTCCTCAAGGGACAAGAGATTGCGAACATCAAGTTTGGCAACACGCTTTCTGAAGATGGCCACGCCGACAAGGATTTCGATTACATGCTTTCGAATCCGCCATTCGGCGTTGAGTGGAAGAAGATCGAAACAGCAGTTCGCGGTGAACATGAGAAAAAGGGGTATGGCGGTCGATTCGGACCGGGACTGCCTCGCGTGTCTGACGGTAGCCTCCTCTTCCTGCTGCACCTCATCTCCAAGATGCGCCCGGCGAACCAGGGTGGGAGTCGAATTGGGATCGTTCTCAACGGATCGCCTCTATTTACCGGTGGAGCAGGTTCGGGTGAATCAAATATTCGAATGTCAATCATCGAGAACGACCTGCTTGAGGCGATCGTTGCCTTGCCGACCGACATGTTCTACAACACGGGCATATCAACCTATGTCTGGATTCTCTCGAATCACAAACCGACAGAACGGAAAGGTAATATCCAGTTGATCAACGGTGCGGACCTGTTTGTAAAGATGCGAAAGTCTCTCGGCTCCAAACGAAACGAGCTGTCGCTTGAGAATATTAACGAGATAACCACGCTATACGGTCAGTTTGAATCGAGCGAGAAATCGAAGATCTTCGACAATGACGACTTTGGATACTGGACGATCACAGTCGAACGTCCGCTGAGACTCAACTTCATGGTTTCAGAAGAAAGGCGGGAGACGCTCGTCCAAATGAATTCGGACGAAAAGCGTTCGAACATCTTCTTCACCGACTACGAGTTGGGAAAACTCGATGCTGCGCTTTCCACGTTCGACCCTGACGAAAAGTTCATGGATCGGTCGGTCTTTCTTCCGAAGCTTACAAACGGTATGAAGGTTGCGGAATTCCGTCTAACGGCTAGGCAGCAAAAGGCCATTATCCAGGCTCTGGGCGAACGTGATCCAAAGGCAGAAATTTGCCGCGATCGCAACGGGAACCCAGAGCCAGACACGGAATTGCGAGATACGGAAAATGTTCCGCTTAAGGACGACATTCAAACCTATTTCGAGCGCGAGGTGCTGCCGCACGCCGCCGACGCTTGGATCGACCACGACAAGACCAAAAAGGGTTACGAAATCCCGTTCAATCGCCACTTTTATGTTTTTCAGCCGCCTCGTGAACTTTCCGAGATCGACGCAGAACTGAAAGTCGTGACCGATCGAATCCTTACGATGATCGGAGGGCTGTCGAAGTGAGTTTTCCTCGATACCCGAAATACAAGCCCAGCGGCGTTGGATGGCTCGGTGACGTGCCGGATAATTGGGATGTTTGCGCGCTGAAGCGCATTGTGAGCCTCAAGAGTGGGGACGCGATCACAGCGGACAGCATCCGGGAGTCGGGCGAATTTCCTGTGTTTGGCGGCAATGGAGTGCGCGGTTACACATCGCGATTCACACACGACGGTCATTACGCAGTTGTCGGTCGGCAAGGTGCGCTGTGTGGAAACATCAATTATGCCCGTGGCAGATTTTGGGCATCAGAACACGCGGTTGTCGCAGTCCCGCTAAAGCTGGTTGCAATTGTGTGGCTCGGAGAAATGCTGAGAGCGATGAACTTGAATCAGCATTCCGTGTCGGCAGCTCAACCCGGCCTTTCAATGGAGTTCGTCGGCAATTTACGCACGATCATGCCGCCCATCTCCGACCAAAAGGCGATATCGGCGTTTTTGGGTCGGGAGACGGCGAAGATCGATGAGTTGGTGGCGGAACAGCGGCGGCTGATCGAACTGTTAAAGGAAAAACGCCAGGCCGTCATTTCCCGTGTTGTCACCAAAGGCCTCAACTCCGACGCCCCGTTGAAACCTGCCGGCATCGAATGGCTCGGCGACGTGCCTGAGCATTGGAAAACTACACGCATCGCCAATCTGTTTCGCGAGTCGACAGAACTAGGCAGTGACGAACTGCCGATTCTCCGTGTTTCGATCCACGATGGCGTATCCGACAAAGAGATCGCCGACGAGGACCTCGATCGCAAGATTACCCGGAGCGATGACCGGTCCAAATACAAGAAGGTCAGGCCTAACGACCTTGTGTATAACATGATGCGAGCGTGGCAAGGCGCCTTCGGAAATGTAAAGGTCCACGGAATGGTCAGTCCGGCATATATCGTAGCTCGCCCGCGGCGACCTGTTTCAACGCAATATGTTGAGCATCTATTGAGGACACCTCAGGCTGTCGAACAGGTTCGGCGACAGTCGCGCGGTATCACTGACTTCCGGCTACGTCTCTACTGGGATGAGTTCAAGAACATTCGCATTCCGGTTCCGCCTCATGAAGAGGCCGTGGCGATTTGCGAAAGCATACGGGAAATGGATGCGAACTTTGACGCCCTGACCGCTGAAGCCGAACGAGCCATTGAACTACTTCAGGAACGCCGGAACGCCCTGATTTCCGCCGCCGTTACCGGCAAGATCGACGTTCGAGGCCTAACCATGGCTAACGAAGGGCCCTGAAACCGTTGGAAGACTTAGAGTGAAATCACCTACCTTATGGAGAATACAGAGGAAAAGACCTTTCCATCAGTTGATCTAGCATATCCGATTGCGGTCTCTTCTTACGAGGTTGCAACCAAGCGGCTCGATCTAATGGATGGCCGGCTGCAAACCTTGCTCACCGTGATCATCACGTTCTTTGCCGCTTTCGTTACAATCGGAAACTATCAGAAGGCTGATTTTTCGTCAGGTTGGTTTAAGGCAAGTGTCGTTGTATTCCTTATGAATGTTGGTCTCGGGATTTATGCGAGGCTTGCCGGCTCAGTAAAACTGCTGAACCCAACCAACCTTTATGACGACTGGCTAGGCGACTCAGAGTGGGAGTTTAAGAAGAACATGATCTACTTCGCTAGCAAGTCTTTCGCACATAATATGCGCGAAGTTCACAGGAAATGGTGCTTCTCGGTCGTGCTTAGCTTTGGTCTGTTTTTGCAGGCCATTTTTCAGTTGGTCTGGGTAAAGTAGGCTCACCTTTAAAATTGCCATCCGGCGGCAGCTTAGAAGGTGCGGGCGGTGTCGGAGAGGTCGGCGCCGGCTGAGAAGTAGGCTGTGCAGGGCCTGGTTTATCGTCGGAGGAGTTCATGAGCGGAATGGTAAGTTTATTTGGAGACGTCTGTCAATGTACGTCAAAGGTGCGGATGATAATGCTAATCAGTTATGCCTGATCTTCACAAAGAAAACATCTTCGAAGCCGAGGTAGTGGACCACCTTACAAAGCACGGTTGGCTGCAAGGCTCAGCGGCGGAATACGACCGTGAAAGGGCGATATATACCGAAGATCTTCTGTGGTGGCTTCGCGAGGAAAACGCGAAGGATTGGGAGAAACTCCCGATCGCGATCGAGGCTGAGAAAGAGAAGGCTCTGCTCGCTCGGATCTGCGGCGAGATGGATAAACACGGCTCGCTGAGCGTCCTCCGTCACGGATTCAAGCATCTGAACGGAAGATTTCAAATGTGCCAGTTCCGTCCTAGTAGTCAGCTAAATCAAGAGGTGCTGAATCGTTACCAGCAAGTCCGCTGCCGGATCGTTCGGCAGGTTCGATACAGCCTCGACAGCGAGAAGTCGATAGACATTGTTTGCTTCGTAAACGGGATTCCAATAGCGACTGTAGAAATAAAAACCGACTTTACCCAAAACGTCCAAGACGCGATTCGACAGTATAAGAAGGATCGACTACCGAAGGATCCAACTACAAACCGAGAAGAGCCTCTGCTTGCCTTTAAGCGACGGTCACTCGTCCATTTCGCGGTTAGCTCTGATGAAGTGTACATGACCACCGAACTGAAGGGCTCGGAGACTTTTTTCTTGCCGTTCAATAAGGGCTATGACGAAGGAGCCGGTAATCCACCCAGCGACGGTTACCGAAGTTCGTACCTCTGGGAAGAAGTTCTGGAACGAGAGAATCTACTAAAGATACTCGGCCGATTCGTTCATCTCGAGAAATCGGAGAAAGCGGATGCTGGCGGAAAAAAGAAAACGGTGGAGAAACTGATTTTCCCTCGGTATCACCAGCTCGAAGCTGTAAACCGTCTCATCGGAGTTGCGCGTGAAGAGGGACCAGGCCAGAAATATCTGATCCAGCACTCAGCAGGTTCGGGCAAGTCCAACTCCATCGCATGGCTTGCTCATCAGCTTTCCGACCTGCATGACTCCGACGATAAGAAGATCTTCGACAGCGTTATCGTCATCACCGACCGTACGGTCCTGGATGACCAGCTTCAGGATACGATCTATCAGTTCGAACACAAGGCAGGTGTCGTTCAGAGAATAAAGAAAGAAGGGGTCAAATCTGAGCAGCTTGCCAAGGCACTCATCGAGCGGGCTCCAATCATCATCGTTACAATCCAGACATTTCCGTTTGTTCTTGATGAGATCCGCGAGAATGCCAGCCTAAAGGATCGGACGTACGCTGTGATCGCGGACGAGGCACACTCGTCGCAAACCGGCAACGCCGCGAAGAAGCTAAAGTTGGCATTGACGGCTGAGCAGATCGAGGAAGGCGAGGAGATAAGTGCCGAAGACCTGATGACGGCGGCGATGGAGAGTCGGGTGCAGCCTAAGAGCATCAGCTATTTCGCATTTACGGCAACCCCCAAGGCGAAAACCCTGGAACTCTTCGGCCGGATCGGCGAATCAGGGCTGCCCGAACCGTTCCACTTATATTCGATGCAGCAGGCGATCGAGGAAGGATTCATTCTCGATGTGCTGAAGAACTACGTTCCGTACCGGCTTGCCTTTAAGCTCGCACATAATGGCCGCGAATATGATGACACCGAGGTCGAGAAGAGCGAGGCTCTGAAACAGGTGATGCGATGGGTCAGGCTCCACCCTTATAACATCAGCCAGAAGGTCTCGATCATTGTTGAGCACTTCAAAGAGAATGTCGCACACCAACTCGGAGGAAAGGCCAAGGCGATGGTTGTGACGGCGTCGCGAAAAGAGGCTGTGCGCTACAAGATCGCGATCGACAGATACATTAAGGAGAACGGCTATCCAATTGGAACTCTCGTCGCCTTCTCCGGCGAAGTTGTTGATCTGGACAGCGGGCCTGATTCGTTCACCGAAGGAAAGATGAACGGAGCAAAGAGCACCAATATTCGCGAAGAATTCGACTCGGAACTCTATTCGATCCTATTGGTGGCGAACAAATTTCAGACAGGATTCGACCAACCAAAGCTCGTCGCAATGTATGTTGACAAAAAACTGTCGGGCGTCACGGCAGTTCAAACTCTTTCCAGGCTGAACCGGACGAATCGAGGGAAGGACGAGACATTTGTCCTAGACTTCGTGAATTCCAGCGACGACATTTTGAAGGCGTTTAGAACCTACTTCAAAAAGGCTGAGTTAGCGGGAGTCTCGAATCCGGACCTGGTACACAACCTACAAACAAAGCTCGATGACTATCGCATCTACCTCCCTTCCGAAGTCGACGCCTTCGCCGCGGCCTTCTTTGATCCGAAGGGTACGCAGAAAGCCCTTCAGGCCCACATTGCGCCTGCTGTGGATCGTTACCGAGAGCGCCAGAAAACGGCGAAAGAGAAGGGGCAAAAGAAGGAACTTGATTCGCTTGACGTTTTTAGAAAGGATCTGGGGAATTTTACTAGAACTTACGACTTCCTCTCGCAGATAATCAATTACGGCGATACCGAACTTGAGAAACGATCAGTCTTCTATCGTCACTTAGCTCCGTATCTCAAAGGATCAAACACCGTAGATCCTCTCGATTTGGGGAGTGTTCAGCTCACTCATTACCGGCTGTCGAATCTCGACAAGAAGAAATTTGCCTTGGGCGAATCAGACGACGAAAACAAACTCAAGCCGCTGACCGAAGTTGGATCGGCAGAGCCGCACGATCCCGAGTTTGCGTTGTTGTCTGAGATAGTCTCGCAGATGAACACCCTATTTGAGGGCGAGCTTACGGACGCCGACCTCTTGAACTACGCCTGTCACGTTCGCGACAAGATGCTCGAAAATGAGACGCTGGAAAACCAGGCGAAGCATAATTCAAAAGATCAGTTTGCCCTTGGAGACTTTCGTAACGTCATGATGGACAAGGTGATTGAGGGCCTCGACAATTACAACTCGATGGCTACCCAAGTGCTCAATGACGATCGGGTTCGACAGGGGTTCGCTAACATTCTCCTCGAAATGGTTTATCAAGGATTTAGGAAAAAAGTCGAGGATGAAGGCTAGATCCAGAATGTCGATTTTTGATTCGTATTGCCGGCTAGCTGGCCGCGAAGTCTCGTCGAATCAATAACTCAAAGTTCACTGAATACCTACCGTTTCTTGTACGTCATCCAGTCGCTTAACAGCTTCCAGCATAAGGTCAGCCTCGGTCTCAGCGTAGATGTTGATGATACTCATATCGGAGTGCTCAAATAGATTCTGAAAGACCGAGGGGGTTGCTCTTTCAGCGGATGATCTCGCGGAGAAAAAGGTGCGTCGTCGTTCGGAGAAATGGATCCGAATACCGAATCCGTTGAGAAAGACACATATCAATCCATGCTGGTCAGTTATTCAACCACTTGGTGCGTAAAGTCACCAACAACCTAACCAAAGGACTTACAAAAACAGAGGTTTACGATTCGGAATAGAATTTGCCAAGTGCCTTAGCTGGGAGAGGTACACGGTCATATGCTGAGTGAGTTTGTTGTGATGCAAAAGGACGAATTCGCACAAATGCTGCGGATACTTATCAGCGAAGAAATCGAGGCTCAGATCGGCCCGCTCAAAGCAGTGATCGCCATAAAGCAAAAAGATGCATGTGATGCCATCGGTATAACGGACGACACCGCTAGAAACCGGGTGAATCAGGGAAAGGTCACGACACTCCAGCGAGACGGGTCTCGGTTGGTCTATTTTCAACTCACAGAATTGCCTGGATTAAAGCCGCGTTTTCGGAGTCAGCGAAAAAAGTAGCCCGAGTTCAAATGGTTAGTAAAATGGTTAGACATCAGAAAAGGCGTCCGAATCGGACGCCTTAACTTGTTGATAATATTGGTGATCCGACCTGGACTCGAACCAGGGACCCAATGGTTAAAAGCCATTTGCTCTACCAACTGAGCTATCGGACCACTTGGCCGCAACAGGCGTTTTGCACGATGGCAAGATCATGCCTGTGACGGCCAAACCCTGCATTCTACAGGCTGTCGGGCGTGATGGCAAGTTCCATTCGAATATTCACCCTTTGATAAGGACTCGGCTCACCCAAGGCCACCTCACGAAACCCGTGCTTTATATAAAGGTTTATGGCAGGGCCCAGTATAGTATTAGAAAGCAAAAAGATCCGGCTTTTACCGCGTTGGCGGGCGTGTTCCACGCAGGCCGCGATCAGCATGTCCGCTATCCCTTTCCGCCGGAATCTCGGCGACACCGCCATTTTTGCCAACTCGAAGGCCTCGCTGCCCGCTTCGATCAGGGCGGCGGTCCCGGCGACTTCATCGCGCGCCAAAGCAAAAAATATCTCGCCTCCTTTATCAATAATGCTTTCGCATGGATGGTCCAAAAGATCTCGGTCGTGGCTTTCAACGTCGAAATACTCTCGTATCCAGGCGTAATTCAGCTCAGCGAACGCCCTCGCATAAGCCGGGTCAAAGGTAACGATCGCGATGTGCGGTTCAGACGGCATCGTGGTGCAGGCAAATTTGAGCGGCAATCATGGCGCCATTTTGGACCAGCGGCCAACCCATCAAATCGTGAACCAACTGTCCATTACCGAACCTTTTAAAATGATCGTCTGGTCACGCTCCGGGCCGGTTGAAATGAGGCCGATCTCAACACCGACTGAATCAGATAAAAATCCGACATAATCCTGAGCAGCTTTGGGAAGTTGGTCGAAATCGGTTATACCGAGGGTCGAAGAACTCCACCCGGGCAGCGTTTCATATCGCGGGCGGATAAGCCGCAGGTCATGCGAAACGGCAGGAAACGTATCAATAGCGGAATCTTCTATCTCGTATCCTACACACACCTTGATCTCGTCAAGCTCATCCAATACATCAAGTTTTGTCAAGGCGATCGAATCGAAGCCGTTAAGCTCTGCCGCGTATCTCGTCGCGACCGCATCAAACCACCCGCAGCGACGCGGACGGCGGGTCACCGATCCGTACTCGTTGCCGCGCTCTCGGATGAGGTGCGCGACCGGTTCTTCGTCGTCGAGCATCTCGGTCGGGAACGGTCCCTCGCCAACCCGTGTAGCATAGGTGCGGACAATGCCGAGCACACCGGTAATATGGTGCGGAGGTATTCCTGCCCCGACCGAGGCCCCGCCTGCTGTCGGGTTTGATGAGGTTACGTAGGGATAAGTCCCGTGGTCCACGTCCAGCAATGTTGCCTGGGCACCTTCCAGCAATATCTTGCGGTCCGCTTTTCTTGCCTCTGCAAGGAAATGTGACGTTTCAGCCACAAAAGGCCGCAGGCGTTCGACCAGTGGGGACATCTCTTCAAGTATTTCGTCAGCTCTAAGCGGCTGGTTGCCAAAGAGTACGATGATGCGGTTGGCTTCTTCAAGATTTCGTTCGACACGAAGTTTGAGGATCTCGGGCGACAAAGCGTCTGCCACGCGGATGCCCCGACGCCCTGCCTTGTCCTCATATGCCGGCCCAATTCCGCGCAGTGTGGTGCCGATCTTTTCGTTTCCGAGCCGCTCCTCTGAAGTATGATCGAGCGCTCGATGGTAAGGCATGATCAGATGAGCGCGGCTCGATACCTTCAGTCGATCAGGCGTGACCAATACACCCTTTTCAGAGATCTGGTCAACTTCCTCGAAGAACGCCTTGGGATCGATGACCATCCCATTGCCGAGAACGCAAACCTTTTCGGGATGAATGATGCCCGACGGCAGTAGCCTTAACACAAACGACCTGTCGCCGACATAAACGCTGTGACCCGCGTTGTGTCCGCCCTGGTAGCGGGCGACAACGTCAAAGCGGTCAGCTAAAAGGTCAACGACCTTTCCTTTGCCTTCATCGCCCCACTGGGCGCCGATTATCACAATGATCATAGATTATTGGGTGTAATCTCCGCCCGGGCTTGTAGTTCGGGTAGTGCTGCTTAAGGATTACGGCTAAGTTTACCAAAGTCGCGGAACATCTGCGAGAAGATCAAAAAGACATAGGACCGTCCTATTCTTAGCCAAGTGTCCATCGGTAAAGGTCAAGGTATTTTCGGGCAGCGTTCTCCCATGAATTGTCTTCCGTCATTCCGTTTACCTGGATCTTTCGCCACGAGTCCGGGTCGGCATATGCGAACAGGGCTTCATAAATACGCTCGAGAAATTTATCGGCGCGATACGGCCCAAATTTGAAGCCGTTGCCCGTACCGGAAACGGTGTCCCAATTTCGCACCGTGTCGTCCAATCCGCCAACTGCTCGGACGATCGGAACGGTTCCATATCGGAGCGAATACATTTGGTTCAGCCCGCACGGCTCGAACTTCGAGGGCATCAGGAAAATATCGGCACCTGCTTCTATCTGATGCGCAAGCTTTTCATTGTAGCCGCGGTAAACTCCGACCTGCTGAGGGGCATAATCGCGCAAACTCTGCCAGAAGTCCTCGTACCTCTTCTCTCCCGAGCCTAGCGAAACGATGTAGGCACCGGTAGCCACGATCTCGCCCGCGACCTGCATCATCAGGTCAATTCCCTTTTGCGCTGTCAACCGCGTAATATTTGCGAAAACAGGCCTTTCCAACCTGACCGGCAGCGAAAATTGTTCGAGCAGACGCCGCTTGCACTCGCCCTTCCCCGTTAGGTCAGAGGCGTCAAAATGTGCCGGCAGTTCGGGGTCCGTCTTCGGATTCCAAACCTCATAGTCAACCCCGTTGGTTATCCCGATGAGACGTCCGGCACGCTGGCGGACCAGCCAATCCAGGCCGTAGCCATTTTCAGGCAATTGGATCTCTTGGGCGTATCGACGGGAAACCGTAGAAAGCGTGTCCGACAGCGAGAGGCCGGCCTTCATTGCCGAAGCCGCGCCGTTCGAAAGAAACGCATTCCTCTCAAATTCGCCGCCAAACCCAAACTTCCAAAGCTCGTCAGCCCCAAACACCCCCTGATACGCCATATTATGGATAGAAAACACGGTTCGCGTGTTTCGCCAGAATCCATCGTGCCGGCGCTTTGCCGCCAGTTCCGCCGCGGCAAAGCCACAATGCCAATCGTTTAGGTGAATGATGTCCGGTGCCCGGCCGATCCGCCTAAGCAATACCAATGCGGCGTGGTTAAAAAATGCAAACCTCTCGTGGTCTTCCCGATAGCCGTAAATCGAATCCCGATGGAAATACGAAGGGGCATCGATAAGAAACGTCGGCGAACCATTGGCCTCACTGTAAAAGGCCTTCGCCCGATAGATACCGCCACGCCAACCGACATCAAGATCGTCAATCGCTGTCTTCCAAAGATGCTCGCCCTTTGTCTGCCAATAACAGGGCGTGATCAGTACAGCATCCATCCCGATCTGCGAAAGGGCCTTTGGCAAAGCTCCGGCCACGTCGGCCAAACCGCCCGTTTTGGAATAAGGTACTGCCTCCGCGGAAATTACTGCAATTCGCATATTTAGGGACGTAATTAGTAAAACGTGAAACCGAAGCTTCGTCAAATGAACAACATTTCTGGTAAAGAAAATGGGCCGGAAGCCAAGCTCCCGGCCCTTAGCTAAAATGTGTCAAATGATCAGAAGTTGATCCTGAACATTATGTCAATCTGGCGGCCGCCCAGGTCGTTCGTTGTTGAAACGTCTTGGTAGGCAGAGCCATTACCCATCTGGCCGAACGTTGCTCCGCCAACCGCTACGCCGATAACGTCAGCGCCAAAACCGCCAACGCGGAAGTTTGGAGCGTTAAGAGCATCGAGTGCGGTTATCCGGAACTCAACGCTTCGTTTTTCGCCCCATCGGAATCGCTTCGCGAGCGTCGCATCCAGTTTGAAGAACGACGGGCCGTACATAATTAGATTGTTGAAGCCGCATTCCCCTACGTACCTGGACAGGCAGTTACCGATCCCGGCGGGTGCCAGGTAGCGGCCCTGAGGGCCTCCGCTGCCATAAGTGGTCCCATAACCATTATTGGTGTTGGTGTTCGCAACGTTAATGTCAAAAGCCCGCTGGGTGTTGACGATGATGTCCTCCGGCAGATAGGTCACGACTTGAACACCACTGATTATGGAATTCTTGTAAACACCTATCGCCTTCTGGAGTTCCTTCTTCGTCATTCCGACAAGTTGCACGTTTCCGAAGCTGAACGGCGAACCGCTCTGCCATCGGATCGTGGGCAGAATTGTCCAACCGCCGATGATACCGTCAACAAACCAATGCGTATTGTTCCAGTAGTTGCGGCCGCGGCCTAAAGGAACGTCAAACGTCGCGTCAAACTTGAAATTGTGTTTGATGTCGAAAGCCTGCACATTCCGTGCGAGATCTATTCCGCCTGGCCGCTGCGAGAATCCGGCAAAGACAACGCTGCTTGATGCATAGGCGTTTGCCATCGCTTTCGAAAAGACATAGCTTGCCTGGACCCTGAGGCCGTCAGACAGCCGCCTTCTAACTTCGATCACACCCGAGTCGTACCAGGTCTTGTTGCTGTTATCGACCGTGAAGGACCCGTTCACGCCTGTGGTCGGGTTAACGTAGAAGAAGTTGACCGGTAGCCCATTTGCGATCGCGTTTGCCCGCCTGGTTGCGTTGTTCTCGAAGCCGGTACCGCTAAAGGTCCCGATATTCGGATTATTTCGAGACAAAGCCGCGACAAGCGTTGTGTTCGCGAAGTTCGTTGCCGTGTACCTTGCAGGATTTGACGGATCAAATGTGGCCGGCGTGTTAAAATAGGCCATCATTATCGGCAGCGGCGAAGTCCCGGTTCCAGGACCAAAGTAAGCAAACGATTGTCCGCGGCCTGCAGCTATGTTCGCATAAAGGTTTGCCTGCGCAAGCCTAAATTCCGCGGCAAATCCGTTCTCGATGGTATTGAACTCGTTTATGTTGTATTGCCGCTGGAGGTTGACCCCGCGGTTGCCAACGTAGCGAACCTCTACCACCGTATTGCGGTCAAGTTCACGTTGATATCCAAAACTGAAAGAATGGACCGTTCCAGTTTTCAGATTCGGATCAAATGAATTGGTCGAATTGGAAACGGTAAGGGCAATCGGGAAACTTGGCTTTGTACCCACGATCCCCGGAGCAGGTGTTAGGTTCGGGTTTCCCGCTGTCCTGAGATTCGTTCCGACGGTGATCAGCCCGTTCGCGATCGTACGGGAAAGAGACTGTGTGCCTCCGGGATTCGAACCATAGATACTCTCTAAAAGATCGAAACCTTCACGAACGAATGACATCGAATAGCCGCCTCGAAAAACGCTCTTGCCGCTCGATCCAAACAAAGCCTTTGTAAAGCTGTTCCCAGATAGATCCGGGCTCCAAACTACACCCACGGAAGGTGCAAAATTATTGAGATCATCCGGATAAGCCTTTTCTCCCTTTAGCAGCGGAACTACGCGCGGTGCGGTCCCTGTCAAAGTTCCAGGCTTGAAGATATTACCGGGGCCAGAAACGCCATATATCTGGTCATGGCTTTCAAGCCTTGTATAAAGGCCCTCGCTAAGTGCGACAAAACCCGATTGAGGCTGCCAACGAAGGCCGTAGTTTACGGTGAAATTCTTGTTGACGCGCCAACTGTCCTGAACATAAAGGCCCCAGGTGTTCTGCTTTGCCAAGCGGGAGGCAAGTGCGTTTTCCTGATAGGTACCATCGGCCGTTAGGTAGGCAGTTGATGTGTAAGCTGTCACCCGCCCGATCAAGGTAGCATAGATGGCCCTGGCCGAAGTGAGCTGGGCTGCAGTTGCACCCGGCAGCGTGGTTGCGCTGAAAATGTTGAAGGCGGGATCCGTTGAATCGAGGCCAAAACTGATCGTCGGAACTATTCGGCCGATCGACGATCCTTCACGCCGGATCAGTTTCCACTGGCCGCCAAATCCTATCGTATGGTTCCCATAGATCCACGTAACGTTATTCGTAAAATCGTACGTCGGCGTATTGCGGTTGCTGTACGAGTTGCGGGAATAAGGAGTAGTTATGCCCGCAGCATCAATACCGAGGAGAAAACCGCGAGAATACTCAAAGTCCTTCGGTGAGATCCCCTCGCTGAAAGTAGATAGGCCAGTGGACATGGCGAATCTGGCTTCATTTACTATGTTGGTGAGGAAATTCGACCGGACCGCAAACGAATATGAATCGCGAACGGAGCCCTGCGTGTACCATGGGAAGCCGGGAAATCTCTCATCCTGAGAATTCAAGAAATCTTTTGAAGGCACGAATTCCTGCTGGTTCGTGACAAACTCCACGCTGTTCTTCTTGTTTATGTTGAAATCGAAACGCAAGGCAAGAAACTTCCGTGTCGAATCGCCCTGCGGGGTGAAATTGTAATTGAGGTAGTTAGGCGAATTGGAAATTGGCCTAAGCGTCCCTTCCGTTCCAACGGCCGAACGAATACGCGAAAGGATATCCGCAACCGTTGGGTCGGGAGTTGCCAAATGGCCGGCATTCGCGGCGATCTGATAAAGGTTCACTTGACGAACCTCGCTACCGACAATGTACTTGTAGATCCCGGCCTGTGCGTCCGGAGTAAAAACGACACGGGTTCGAGCCTGGGCCGCAGGCAGTCGGAATTCTTCGTAATTGACAAAGAAAAATCGCTTGTCCTTTCCTGAGTCAAACAAAGAGTCCCCGCCGAAACTAAAGAACGGGATCGGTCCGCTGAAGCTGCCGCCGAACTGGTTCAGGCGGATCTTCTGCCTATAAGCTTTTCCGTTGTCGTCGCGCTGTCCATCGCGGTTCTGATACCAGTAATTGGCGTTCAGCCCTTCGTCTCTGTGTTGCCAAAAAACGCTCCCCTTGTAGTCATTGTTGCCGCGACGGGTCACGAATTTTATCTGTACCGCGCCATCACCGCCGCCTTCAGATCCCGGATTAGCCGAAGAAACGGTCACCTCTTCGATCGCATCCAGCCTCGGCCTGACATACGTAAAGTATCCGTCGGAAGACCTGAGGAGGTTATCCTGAACGTCGACACCGTCGATAGTTATACTCAAAGACCCCTTCGGAAGTCCGTTGATCGAAGAACGCCTTGGAGCTCCGACCGAAGCCGTACCTGGAAGCAGAGCAACTAAGTCGAGGGCATCACGCGATGCCACCGGCGTCTCTGTGATCTGCCGCCCCGTAATGGTAGTGCCAATGGTCGCGGTTTGCGTTTGAAGCACCTCGCCGCCGGCACCGGTTACGGTCACACTCTCGCTGATGTCACCGGTCTGGACAGCGACGTTCACCGTTGTCGGCGTGCCGACGTCAACCTTCACCTGTTCGACCAGGGACCTCTTGAACCCTTCGGCCGATACCTCCACTTTGTATAGGCCGGCACCTAATGCAGGCACCCGATATGCACCGGCATCATTTGTTTGTACTCTGAATGTCTGGCCGCTTGCGCTTGTGATGGTGACGGTTGCGCCCGGAACGGACGCTCCGTTGGCGTCGACGACAGTGCCGGCGATCGAGCCGGTTATCTGCGCCAATGCCGCTGCTTGAAATACCACCGCCAACGCGCCTAATGCCAGCATGCGCAGCATACTTTTTCTCATATCGCTCCTCCTAGAAAATGATAGAAAACCAACCCAATACTCAATCTTTGGATAATGACGGTACTGCTTAGTTTAAAAAGGAGTTCTCCGGGAACCCGGCTAGGGTGAACCAAGTTCTCCGTTTCGCCAACGAGAAATGCGCGCTGAACGAATGCGTGAAAGATAGCACGCATCCGTCCGATCGCAAAGCGAAAAATCAATTATTGTTGGATCAAGTCTGCATCGAGGCCAGAAACTCGGCGTTTGTCTTGGTTTTTCCTAGACGTTCCAGCACCACTTCCATCTGCTCGACCGGTGAAAGCGGGTTAAGTACACGGCGCATAACCCATATACGAGCGAGGTCTTCCTTGTCGATAAGAAGCTCTTCCTTTCTGGTGCCCGACCGTTGAAGATCGATCGCCGGGAACAAACGCTTATCGCTCAGGCGGCGGTCAAGATGAATCTCGGAATTACCCGTTCCCTTGAATTCTTCAAAGATCACGTCATCCATTCTTGAGCCGGTATCGATGAGGGCCGTGGCGATGATCGTAAGGCTGCCGCCTTCTTCAATATTCCTCGCGGCGCCAAAGAAGCGTTTGGGACGCTGAAGAGCATTCGAATCGATACCACCTGAAAGTATCTTGCCAGATGGCGGCACGACGGCGTTGTGGGCGCGTGCGAGGCGGGTTATCGAGTCGAGCAGGATCACGACGTCGCGTTTGTGTTCGACAAGTCGTTTTGCCTTCTCTATGACCATATCCGCAACCTGAACGTGCCGAGTGGGCGGCTCGTCAAAGGTTGAAGAAATCACCTCGCCCCTGACTGAACGCTGCATATCCGTCACTTCCTCAGGGCGCTCGTCGATCAAAAGAACGATCAGCGTTACTTCAGGATGATTCTCGGTGATCGAGTTTGCAATTGTTTGAAGGAGAACTGTTTTACCGGTCCTTGGAGGCGCAACGATAAGAGCCCTCTGGCCCTTGCCGATCGGTGTGACAAGGTCGATAACCCGGGCCGCAATATTCTCCGGCCCAACCTCCATTGAAAGCTGTTCATCAGGGTAAAGAGGTGTCAGATTGTCAAAAAAGACCTTCTCACGCGACTGTTCCGGAGCCTCGAAATTGATCGCCTCCACCTTTATCAGGGCAAAATAGCGCTCGCCCTCTTTAGGAGGCCTGATCTGGCCGGAAACGGTATCACCAGTCCGCAGATCAAATTTTCTTATCTGCGACGGGCTGACATAAATGTCGTCCGGCCCGGGAAGATAGTTGTATTCCGGGGCACGCAGAAATCCGAATCCATCGGGAAGCGTCTCAAGGACTCCTTCGGAAAATATCAGTCCGCTCTTTTCGGTCTGAGCCGCGAGGACCTTGAAGATGAGCTCCTGCTTTCTCAAGCCGCTTGCGCCCTCAATACCCATTTCCTTCGCTATATGGGTGAGTTCGCTGATCGACATCTCTTTCAAGCCTGCGAGATTCAATAGATCGTTCTTTGGCGAAGGAGCGGCCTGTTCAGTCGGTTGAGACTCAGTTTCCTGGACGGTCACATTCTCAGACGCATCCTCAACCGGTCCATTTTCGGACCTCGGGCCCTTTGTTTTTCGGGTGGGTGTTGTTTTCGTTGCCATTTGTTTTGGTATCTATGAGGTTCGACCGCCTACTAACAGACGATCAAGAGTTCCATATTCGTAGTGCAAAAGCCGATAAAGCCTGGCCTGAAAAATATTAAGGTGGAGTAAGTTGTATGGACTAAAAGTAGTAAAACAGTTGAACTTAACTCGAAGCTCGTTCCAAATAAACGGGATTCACTAAGTATTACAACAGTTGCGACCAAATTGCAACCTTTTTCTTTATTTTTTTTCAAGCGCGGATCGAATGCGGTCCCACACTTCATCGCGCCCCCTTCCTGTGACCGACGAGAATTCTATCACCGGGGTCTCGGAAAACTTATCTTGCAGAAGATCGATATTCTTCGTCAGTTCTTTTCGCGAAAGTTTATCCGCTTTTGTCGCGACGATCAGCCGGGGTTTACCGTTGGCCAGAAGCCAATCGTAAAGCTGTTCATCCAAGGTGGTCGGCGGATGCCGGGAATCGATAAGTTGAATAAAAAGGACTATTTCCTCACGATCGGCTAGGTAATCATGCGCCATTTTGCCCCAACCGAACCTAACGTTTTTTGGCACTCTAGCATATCCATAACCGGGGAGGTCGACAAAATATAATCGATCGTTAACCAGGTAGTAATTAATGCTCTGAGTTCGCCCCGGTGTGTTCGATGTCCGGGCAAGCGACTTCCGCCCCAAAAGCGAATTCAGTAGAGAGGATTTCCCCACGTTTGACCTGCCGAGAAATGCTATCTCCGGACGTCCGTCGGTTAACCAATGAGTCTTTTCAAATGCGCTTCTGATGAACTCGGCGCTTGTGATCTTCATCCGATGGGCGTTCGCCAGGTAAAGGCCATTAGGTCGGACCATTCGGCCTATAAAATCAAAGTTGACGGATAAGTTATTCCACGACCGGCGACGATACTTCGGTCAAGGCCCCGTCAACATCCCATACTTGGGGCGGAACAAGCCCGGCCGGAATTTTCTCGAGGTCAAGGGCGAAACTGAGAACTTCGTCAACTGTATCGACCAGGTGTATCGTGAGGTCTTCGCGCACCTCTTCCGGAATATCTGCAAGGTCTTTTTCGTTCTCTTTGGAGAGGATCAGGGTTTTCAGGCCGAACCGGTGGGCGGCCAGCAGTTTCTCTTTGACACCGCCGATCGGTAAAACCTTTCCTCGCAGTGTGATCTCACCCGTCATTGCAACATCATGCCGTGCTTCTTTCTTAGTAAGCGCTGATACCATCGCTGTCGCGATCGTAATTCCGGCGCTCGGCCCGTCCTTGGGAATGGCGCCTTCCGGCACGTGGATGTGGAGGTCCTTTTCCTTGAAATCCTTTGGGTTGATACCGAGCACCTCCGCCCGAGAGCGAACACAGGTCAACGCAGCTCGGGCAGATTCCTGCATCACTTCGCCCAATTTACCCGTCAACGTAACATCACCCTTGCCCTCTACAAGAGTGGCTTCAACCTGCAGCACGTCTCCTCCAACTTCTGTCCAAGCCAGGCCGTTAACTAATCCGATCTCGCTCTTGCGGGCGATATCTTGTTTGCGGAACCTTATCGTACCAAGCAGTTCCCTGACCTTTTCTGAATCGACAACGGTCCGAAAATCGTCTTTTGCCTCTGCTACGACAAATCTTCTTGCGATCTTCCGAAGGCACGAATTTATCTCCCGCTCAAGATTTCTGACACCCGCCTCTCGAGTATAGTGGCGGATGATCTCAAGAATGCCATCGTCAGTGAATACTACCTTCTCCGGGTCGATACCGTTGTTCTCTGCCGATTTTGCGAACAGGTGACGTTTCGCAATTTCAGACTTCTCCCTTTCGGTATATCCAGATAGCTGAAGTATCTCTAGACGGTCCTGAAGCGGCGGCGGGATCGTGTGGAGAACATTCGCGGTCGCTATAAAGAAGACGTTTGAGAGGTCGTAGTCAACATCAAGGTAATGGTCGCGAAACGTGTTGTTCTGTTCGGGATCGAGCACCTCGAGCAGGGCCGAACTAGGGTCGCCTCTGAAATCACGCCCGAGTTTATCTACCTCATCAAGCAAGATCACCGGATTTATAGTTCCGGCCCGCTTCATAAGCTGAACTATCTGCCCTGGCAGCGCTCCAATATATGTGCGTCGGTGGCCTCGTATCTCGGCCTCGTCATGAACGCCCCCAAGCGCAAGACGAACAAATTTCCGTCCGGTCGCACGGGCGATCGATTTACCCAAGGAGGTTTTCCCAACACCCGGTGCGCCGACAAAACACAAAATGGTCCCCTTTGGATTTTTCACCAGTTGACGAACGGCTAGGAATTCCAAAATGCGTTCTTTGATCTTTTCAAGTCCGTAATGATCTGCGTTCAGTATCTTCTCAGCTTCGACTAGATCCTCTATCTCTTCAGACCGTTCTTTCCAAGGAACGTTTATAAGCCAGTCAAGGTAGGTCCGCGAAACCGTGCTTTCTGCCGACATCGGCGGCATAGCCTCGAGTCGGGAAAATTCCTGCATTGCCTTTTCACGAGCCTCTTCGCTCATCCCGGCCTCTTCGATCTTCTTTTTCAGCTCCTCCAGTTCTGCCTTATCGTCTTTTCTTCCAAGTTCTTTATGGATGGCTTTGATCTGTTCGTTCAGATAGTATTCCCGCTGGTGCTTGTCCATTTGCTTTTTTGTGCGGGAATGGATGGTGCGGTCAAGCTGGCGTTTCTCTATCTCTGCTTCGAGTATTTCGGTGAGTTTTTGAAGTCGTTCCTGGACGGAGAATGTTTCCAGCAGTTCTTGCTTCTCCTCCACACCGATCCTCAAATGCGAACTCATTGCGTCTGATATCTGGGCGGCAGATATTCCGCGAAGGCTGGCGTGGAGGGCATCGGTATAGGCGTCCGGGGATACACGTAAGAACTGTTCGACCAGCGAATGTATCCGCTGAAGCAGCCCGTCGGTCCGAAAACCCGACTCGTCGATCGAGTGAACCTTCCGAACATGGGCATAAAACATACCGTCAGAGTCCTGCTCGATCCTCAGGGATTCGCCCCTATCGCGGCCCTCAACAACGACCTTTATCTGACCATTATCCTGTCTCTGCGCTTGAAGGATCCGGCCCAAAGTTCCGACTTTGTAGATCTGATCGGAAGACGGCTCATCGACAGTCGCATCGTGCTGCGTGGCGAGGAAAATATCGCGGTCGCCCCCCATTGCCTCCTCTAGCGCCCGCACAGAACTGGGCCGCCCTATCTTGAACGCCACTTTTGTGTACGGAAATATCACGACATCGCGAATCGGGACCATCGGGTACCGTTTGATGTCGGAGGGCATTTGGTCGGTGAATTCCTGCATAACCTTGGGGGCTTGGGGTCAGGTCATCTCGCAATGGGATGACCGCATCTGCCTAATTCCTATTTATGCAGGATCATGGCACGAATGTAAAGAAAACTGACGGGTGCCTCGATCCGGCAAGACAAGGTCTCGCTTATCTAAATGACTATTCAAGGTAATGTTTTAGTTTTTGCAGCCGCCCTGTTCGAGCCGGTATCGGCTTCAAGTCGATCATCGCCGTTTCATATGCGCCCGAATCGTCCAGGCGAGGGAAAAACGGTCCGGCAGGGGTACCGGTCATGCAGCTTCTTCCATACGCGGGCCGATAACATCAAAGACCGGCGCCTTCTTCTCGATCATCTCCCTCGTAATGATGATCTCCGAAACCTTTTTCTCCGACGGCAGGAAGAACATAGAATCGAGAAGTATCTCTTCCATGATCATCATCAATCCACGGGCACCGACCTTTCGTTTGTGAGCCTCGTGGGCAACTGCGGCGATGGCCTCGTCGGTAAACTTCAGTCCGATATTGTCAAATTCGAACTTGCGTTGGTATTGACGGATCAAAGCATTTTTGGGCTCTGTTAGGATCTTAATCAATGCCGCCTCATCGAGCTCGCTAAGCGTGCCGATCACAGGCAGGCGACCAACAAATTCCGGTATGAGGCCGTAATGGATAAGGTCCTCTGGTTCTAGCATGACAAGGGCTTCGTGATGCCGAGCCTGTCGCGATTTCACCTCTGCCTGAAAACCAAGTGATTTGTTGCGGAATCGTTTTTCAATTACCTTTTCAAGGCCTATGAATGCGCCGCCGCAGATGAAAAGAATGTTGGTCGTGTCAAGCTGAATAAAATCCTGTTGAGGATGTTTCCGCCCTCCACCCGTTGGAATGTTTGCAACAGTTCCTTCGAGTATCTTTAATAGTGCCTGCTGCACGCCCTCACCCGACACATCTCGCGTTATCGACGGGTTGTCATCCTTTCTGCAGATCTTATCGATCTCGTCAATGTAAATGATCCCCTGTTGAGCTCGTTCGACATCGTTGCCGGCAGATTGAAGCAGCCTGAGGAGAATGTTCTCAACATCTTCGCCAACATAGCCGGCCTCTGTAAGGCTGGTCGCATCAACTATACAGAAAGGAACGCTCAATACTCTTGCGAGCGTCTGTGCGAGTAGCGTCTTTCCCGTGCCCGTCGGGCCGATCAAAAGGATATTGGATTTTTGGAGTTCAACGTCCGATCGGCGCTTTGCCATCTCAAGACGTTTGTAATGCTGATACACCGCAACCGAAAGCCGCTTTTTCGGCTCTTCCTGCCCTATAACATACTCATCGAGAAAACCCTTTATTTCCTGCGGCTTGGGTATTGACGCGCGGCTGCCTGCTGATTCGTTCTGCTCGTCATCGTTGATTATCTCATTGCAAATATCGATACACTCATTGCAAACATAGACGCCCGGCCCGGCGATAAGCTTCCGGACGTCGTTCTGAGACTTGCCGCAAAATGAGCAGCAAAGCAATTCTTCGGGCCGTCTAAAATTTGCCATACTTGCAATCCGAGATCTCAGTCAACGGTGGTAGGTCTGTAAAGCAACGAATACTTAGGAAACTGATCCACTACAACTATCAGCTCCTCTCAACGAGAAAAAATCTCACTTATCCCTGTGCTCGATCACTTCATCAATAAGTCCATATTCCTTTGCCTGGATCGGGGACAGTATTCGGTCTCGCTCAACGTCCTTTTCGACCTGCTCAAAGGTCTGGCCGCTGTGATTGGCAATTATCCGTGATGTCATCTCACGCATACGTAAGATCTCTTCTGCCATGATCCTGACGTCGGTCGCCTGGCCGCTGGCCCCCCCTGACGGTTGATGGATAAGTATCCGAGAATGCGGCAACGCAAACCGCTTGCCTTTCGTTCCGGCGGTAAGCAGCAGTGCTCCCATAGATGCACACTGTCCGACACAAATCGTCGTTACATCATTTTTGATGAACTGCATCGTGTCATAGATGGCCATACCCGCCGTGATCGATCCGCCGGGTGAATTGATATACAGGTTAATATCACGTTCTGGGTCTTCGGCCTCAAGGAATAAGAGTTGGGCGACGATCAGATTGGCGATCTGATCGTCTATTGGTGTGCCGATGAAAATGATGCTGTCCTTCAGCAGCCTCGAATATATGTCGAATGCCCGCTCTCCTCGAGAGGTTTGCTCGACGACCATTGGTACCAGTGCCATATTTCTTCCTTATTCAGCTAAATTCGTTTAGGTAATGGATTAACTTTGCGGCCGCAAATTGCTGATTAAATGGCAATTGCCGAATAGATTTACGATTCTACAGTTTTCAGTGAAAAATGCAAGCCATTAGTCTGGCACCTCAAACCGGCCAATGCCGCCCTCAAGGTCAATTGTCTTCCCATTGTTCGTTTCCGCCCTGACACATTACCGGTCGTTTCCCGCTAGTTTTCCGACAGCTCCTTTTTCGACGCCTTCTTAGACCCCTTCGCGGCCGCGGCCTTTCGCTTTTCCGGTTTCGGCTTCTCGTCAACCGATTCAGGCTCTGCCTCCTTCCATTCAACCTCAGTGACCTTTGCTGCGGCGACTAATGCCTCGATCGATTTTCGGGTCATCAGGCTATTGCGGATCGGCCCAACTCCGTCCCGGCCTTCCAAAGCTTTTCGCACCTCTTCCGTCGTTGTGCTGTAATGCATGGCCATTCGCTCGATCTCTTCATCGACCTCGGCATCAGTCACCGCGACATTCTCAATGTCTGCGATCTTATCAAGAAGCATCGCACCACGAATATCCCGCTCAGCCTGCGTCTTCATTTGTTCGAAGGCCATTTGAACAAAATCGCTCTGCAGCCTGTTTGGGTCAACACCTCGCCGATGAAGGTCCTGGGCAAAGTTATTGAGCAAATTCCGCGCCTGATTTTCTATAAGGCTTTGCGGGACTTCAAACTGATTTGCGTCGAGGAGTTTTCCAACCGCCTCATTCCGCGTGCGAGCATCCGCATCGGCTCCTGCAAATATCTCAAGATCAGTTCGGAGTTTCTCACGAAGATCAGCCAGGGAACTGTATTCCTCATCAAGACTTTTTGCCCATTGGTCGTTCAGTTCCGGAAGTTCGGTTCGCCCTACCGACTTCACCAATGCCCGATATCGAACGCTGCGTCCGGCGAGGGCATTCGATGAAAACTCTTTGGGGTATGTAACAACAAACTCACGTTCTTCATCCGGCCGAACGCCCGTCAGATTCTCAGTAAAGGCTGATTCAACGTTCTCACCGCCCAATTCGATCTCAAGGTCGTCCGCAGTGATCGGCTCGCCGTCAGGGTCGTCTTCAAAGACTCCGGAAAGGTCTGCGATCACTATATCGCCTAATTCGGAAGCACGATCTTCGACGGGGATCAAAGCGGCCTGTTCTTTTAATCGTCCCTGGATGAGCGCATCTACTTCATCGTCTGTAACCGGTCGAACTGATCTGGTCACCTCCAGGCCTTTGTAATTTGGTACTTCGAGGTCCGGCATCACCTCAACATGAACATGAAGCGATATAGGCTGCGAACCATTCACAACGACGTTTTCAATGTCTTCAACGTGAAGCTCCGGCTCTACGAGAGGCCGAAGCCCGTGTTCGCTGATGGCTTCCGCAACCTTTCGAGGCAGCACCTCTCGCAATACTTCGTTTTTGATCTCTTCCTTGAATCTGATCTTTATGATGTCGAGTGGTGCAGTTCCCTTGCGAAAACCAGGCACGTTCGCACCTTTTGAATACTTACGCGTCACATTTGCGTAAACGTCACGCACGGCATCAGGTTCTACCTCAATCTTTAGTTCTCTTCGGGTCGGGGAAACTTCGACAATTTCGCTTTTCATTCAATGTTTATCAATCTGCTTAACTTTTCAAAGAATATCGAATGAGTCATTCAATGTCGAATTGGTGCCCAATGTTGGAAGCTGCCGTTGATCGGTGCTGGCCAACTTCAGTTAGGAGAAGGTTAGACAGGCGTCGGAAAGAGTCGATGAGAAACAATTCCGACGAATTTGAAAAACATAAATTTGGTGCCGAGGGCGAGACTCGAACTCGCACGTCTTTCGACGCTAGATCCTAAGTCTAGTGCGTCTGCCAATTTCGCCACCTCGGCAAGCCCGACCTAAATTTTGGTTCTAGGAGTCCGGAATGTCAAACTTAGAGCTTTGGCCGATGCAGCCATTATTTTCGGACCGCTCTGCCTCCGGTACCTCAAACCCAAAAACCTATTTGTTCAGGTATTTCTGCTTATATTCATCCCACGACGTGTCATAGCCCCGACCTTCGAGATAATCAGTACCGCCCGGGCCGACGAGCTTCTGCTCTGCCTTTACGAATAATCGATAGGCACCGTAACCGATCCCTCCGAGAATGGCGATCCATAGACCGTACCAGATCAGCGACGTGACCAAACCGAACAGCCAAAGGAAAAGCATTACTCCGAAAATAAGACCGAGCACCGCCAGAACAAACTTGATAAAATTCATCATGTACCCCCGTATACTTACCAATATACGAAATTTTTGACCGGTTGTTCGTCGAAAGTTTTTCTATAACGTATAATCCCCAACTGTTGGAAGCGCAATGGACATAAGAGAGATCGCTAAGTTGATCGACGCCTCGTTAACCGGCCCTTCAGACGGTAACGCCTTGGACATTACCCACGACTCTCGGCAGGTTCGGGAGGGGAGTCTTTTCTCGGCAATAAGAGGCGCAACCGTTGACGGCCATCGCTTTCTCGAAGATGTGGTTCGGCGGGGAGCCGCCGGCATTGTTTCCGAATCAGACCCGCCCGAGAATTTTCCCGTACCCTGGCTTAAGGTGAAGAATGCCAGGAGTGCCCTTGCGATCGCGGCGTCGGCAGTGAACGACTTTCCTTCACGTAAGCTTGACCTTGTCGGCATAACGGGGACCAATGGCAAGACGACGACTACGTATCTGTGCCGCTCGCTGGCCGAGGCCGCAGGAACGAGATCTGCCATGTTGACGACAGTTGAATATCGCATCGGAGACCGCAGCGAAGAGGCAGTCCGCACTACCCCAGAAGCAAGTGATACGAACCGTTTTCTACGATTAGCCCTTCAGGAAGGCTGCAGGATGGCAGTGATGGAAGCATCCTCACAAGCTATTGACCTCCACCGGTGTGATGCTCTCAGGTTCCGCGTGGCCGTGTTCACCAATCTCACGCGCGACCACCTCGATTACCATTTGACAATGGAGAATTACTTCGATGCAAAGAAGAAATTATTTGATGGCAGATTGGGTGAGGCTCCGGGCGCCAGCGTTGTTAATGCGGATGATGCATGGGGCAGAAAGCTTGCCGATGATCTGGAAATGAACGGGCACAAAGTTTGGAGGTTCTCTATTGAGAAAGATGGTCCCGGATTCGGGGGTGCCAATTCCCTTGGTTCGGGGTCTGCGGGCGACGGCCACAAGCATTGCACCCACCTGAAAGCGGAGAGTATCGAAGTTTCGTTGTTAACTGGTACGAGGTTTTTTATGAGGACGCCACTGGGCGATCGGATGGTCGAATCGCCGTTAGTTGGGCGCCCACACGTTTACAACATACTCTCAGCATCCGCAGTCGCACTGGAACTCGGGTATGACTTGGACTCGATAGTAAAGGGCATTGCTAGTTGTTCTGGTGCTCCCGGGCGATTTGAACGAGTGCCAAATGCTGCCGGGATTGCCATAGTGGTTGATTATGCCCATACGGATGACGCACTTTCTAATACACTGGCGACTGCCCGAGACTTGGTAAAGGGACGGATCATAACGGTTTTTGGCTGCGGGGGTGACAGAGACAGGACCAAGCGCCCGTTGATGGGACGGGTCGCGGGTGAGGGCAGCAATATCGTGATCATTACGTCCGACAATCCGAGAACAGAAGATCCTCTGAAGATAATCGAAGAGGTCGAGGCTGGGCTAAAAGGCTCTGCCGCCGAACACATGAGCGTTCCTGATCGAAGGGACGCAATTTTCCAGGCTGTCAAAATGGCGGAACCGAATGACCTTGTACTGATTGCCGGAAAGGGACATGAGGCGTATCAGATCATCGGGCAGGACAAGTTTGATTTCGATGACCGCGTTGTTGCTGCTGAGGCGGCAGCGTCCGTTGCTTCATAACGCCTGGTTAATTTATGGCTCTCGGATCTGGCCGTACGAATTGATCAGCCTCCTGAGCACATCCTTCTGGGCTTCACTAGGCTGAATGAACTCCAGGGCAAAACCTACCTCCAGGAGATGGTTCCGCACCTCCCCGATCATTTGTACCTTCATTCCTTCGCCAAGCGGAAGGAAGACCTTGATCACGTCTCCGTCAGACACATCACCCGAACTTAGCACAAAGCAGCCCGCCTCGCTTAGGTCGCTTAGAGTGCCTGAAAAGCGCCCGGTTTGATCCTCCCATTCGACCTCAATCGACACCTCGGTTCGAGGAAATGCCCGCCGCTCAACTCCTCTTCGTCTGTCAGTTAGTGACATCTGATCCTGCCTCGCCGTTGCCATTACCTTCATCTTTCCTAGTTAAGTAGTAATAGACCGGCAATCCCAGAAGTATCAGACCTATGCCAATAAATGACTGCGTCGGGGCGGTCATCAGCGTATTTATCAAGAGCCATCCGGTGACCAAGAGAAATATCACCGGGATAACGGGATATCCCCATGCTCGATATGGCCTTTCAGTGTCAGGCTCGGTCCTTCGAAAGACGAAAATTGACAGCGTGACCATTGCATAAAAGATCCAGGATGCAAAGATCACATAGTCGGTCAGCGTGTCGAACGATCCGGACAAGGCCAGTATCGTAGCCCAGATACCCTGAAAGATCACAGCATTCACTGGTACTGAATTAACGGAAAGCTTCCCGAAGAACTTGAACATTACACCGTCCTGAGCCATCGCATACGGGATCCGCGAATTGCTCAAGATCGATGTGTGAAGGGTACCCAGCGACGAGAGCATCAGGCCCATCGTAAAGATCGCTACCGCAACACCCGTAGCAAATGTCGCCGGATCTCCGCCAAAGAATTTGCTTACTACCGCCATTCCGACCGAGCCCGTTTCCGATACCGAAGCCACCGCGACAGGATCGAGCACATAGAAGTAGGCCACTTGAGCGATCACATAAAGTACGATTATCACGAGAACACTGCCGATGATCGCGATGGGGAGATTTCGGCCCGGGTTTTTTACCTCGCCGGCGACAAATGACAAATTGTCCCAGCCGTCGTAGCCCCAAAGGGCACCGAGCATTGCCGCTGCAAAACCTGCAAGAAACGTATATTCTACAGATCCAAATCTTACGCTCTCTGCTACACCTTCGCATGTACCGCCGGTACTTGCCATCGAGAAATGGTCAAAACTGCCTCCGGTCACCCAAACAAATGCACCAAATCCAACAAAGATGACCAAGCCGATCTTTACGAGTGTCAAAATCGTTGCTATCTGGCCGCTTACCGATACGGAAAGACAATTCAGAGTTGTAAAGATCGCGATCATCATTATCGCGATGACCTCAAGCGACGTCACAGTCCACGGAATGCCGGCGATCGACGTTTCAAATAATGTCTGCTTAAGCCCGCCGTCGAGATAATCGTTCAAGGCGATCGCAAAAACCACCGCAACCGCGGCCTGAGATCCCGTCCTGATTATGAGCAACTGTGTCCACCCAAAAAGGAAGCTCCAGATCCTGCCAAAAGCATCGCGAAGAAAGACATACGGTCCACCTGCGTGCGGCTTCATCGCCGTCAGCTCAGCGTAAGTAAGAGCTCCGGCAAGCGACAATAACCCCGCCGCGACCCATGCAGCGACCACCCAGAAAGGCTCACCTACATTGCACGTCATAACGCGAGCCTTAAGAAACACTCCGGTTCCGATGACATTACCGATGATCACCGAGGCAGCAGCCGCCAGACCGAGCCCCCGGATAAGGTGATGCCCATTGTTTGTGTTCGATTCCATAAGCTTTTAGCGGGACGAAGCTATTTCCTAGAGGGAGTTCGGAACATCTTACGCGAAAACGGCCCTCAAGTGAAAGCGGTCATGCGTGCTACCATTCCGGCTGTGTCCAGCATTGCGCTTACTGCGGATCAGATCGTGTCCGCCCTGGCTCAGAAGGGCCGCAACGTTTCTATCCTCGACAGCTGCGGTATTGCCCGCGGCGGCTCATCGCTTCTTATCGCCGGCATCGATCCGATCAACGTTATTTCACTGGACGCCGACGACTCAAATTCGCTTCTCGACCGATTTGACCGATCGGTCGGGCGAAATGATGTAGCCTCGATCTTCACTATTTCCTATGACCTTGGCCCTAAGCTGATGCAGTTGGAAGGCCCGGTTCAGTCGCAAGTTATCGAACCGGACGTTTATATTGCCCAATACGATTCCCTCCTGATCCACGACCATTTGTCTGGGGAGACAAAAATAGTCGGAAGCGGGAAAAGCGCCGCAAGGCTACAAGAATTGTTGATCAATAGAGCTGCCGCGGAGCCGATCGTAAGTAGAATAGCTGACAAGTTACTGCATTCGCGCTCGAATTTTACCAAAGACAATTACATTGCCGCGGTCGAGATCATCAAAGACCGTATAAGGCGCGGCGACACCTATCAGACAAATCTGACCCAAAAGCTCACCGTTGAAATGCCCAACGGCAGAAGCCCCATCGAGGTGTTCCAGAAGCTTCGCAGAGATCATCCGGCCCCATTCGCAGCCTTCCTTGATCGCGTTAACTCAACGGTGGTCTCGGCCTCACCCGAACATTTCATAGGCTTCGATCGGCTGAACAGCGGCTCGATCGTCGCATCCCCAATTAAGGGGACCCGCCGTCGTGGAACAACGCCGGAAGAAGATGATCTGCTCAGGAAAGAGCTTGCAGAAAGCGAGAAGGACCGCGCTGAGAACACTATGATCGTCGATCTTACCAGAAATGACCTGGGAAGGATCTGCGAGTTCGGATCCGTTGAGGTCGCCGAGCTCTGCCGGCTGGAAGAGCACCCGACGCTTTTTCATCTGGTCTCGATCGTTAAGGGAAAGCTCTTGAACGGGCTCAGCTTTTCTGACGTCCTCCGGGCCGTTTTCCCATGCGGATCTATCACGGGCGCTCCAAAGATCAGCACGATGAAGATCATTACTGAACTTGAACCCGATGCTCGGGGCCTCTCGATGGGTGCGATCGGTATCAGAATTCCTCCCGAGATCTTCGTAATTGACGAAAAGTTCGAAATGAACGTCGCGATCCGGACCATGGTGTTTCGCGACAACACGGCTGAGTTCAACGTCGGGGGCGGCATCGTCATCGAAAGCGATCCGGAGCTGGAGTATCAGGAATCACTTCTGAAAGCATCGGCTTTGCTTAAGGCCCTCGGTGCGAAACCGCCCGGGAATTGAAAGAACACAAGGTCGGGAACATTTTGTCTTTGAAGGTGTCAAAGTTGGTGAGGCATCAAGCATTTGAGGGATTTATGAACCGACCAGACATAAACGTTACCCCGCTTATTGACGTACTTCTTGTCCTTCTGATCGTTTTTATGATCGTCACGCCGATACGGCCAAGCAGCTTCAAGACAAGGATACCGCAAGAACCTTCCGCTGAAGGCGATGTTGACCATCATCCTCACACTCTTGTGGTAGCTGTTGCTTTGGACGGGAACATTTCGTTGAATGATGTAGCCGGACTTGGAAGGCCTGACTCTACAGCATCTTTAACGAAGTACTTGAACGAAGTATTTTCCGAACGCTTGGCCAACCGAGCAGTCCTACCGGATGGCGGCGACCGTATCCCGCGAAGCGTTTTCATCAAGGCTCCACGATCGCTTGACTACGGAAGCATCGCTAAGGTGGTCGATGCAGTTAAAATGGCTGGGGCTGAGCCCATAGCGCTGCAGATCGACGATCTGGAGTAGGTAATGTTTCCGACCCGATCGAAGGAACGCCATTCATCCCGCGGTAAAGCCAGTTTCCGACCAGTTAAATGGTCCCGCAGAGAGCGCGCTCTTATTTTGGAGCGGTCTTGGCGGCCTGTGATAGAATCTCCAGAGGGGCCGGTTGTTCTTTGGCAGCCTGCCCGTTTGCAACTTCTCTCCTTAATGCTTTCCGTTGATGGCCACCTATTACGACACATTAAAGGTTACGCCAAAAGCCGGTTCTCGTGAGATCAAGTCCGCATATAGAAAGCTTGCGAGAAAGCTTCATCCTGACCGAAACAATGGGTCAGAGGAAACGGCACGGGCTTTTGCCGCGATCGCCGAGGCGTATGAGGTGCTTCGAGATCCGGTCGAACGAGCGAAGTACGACAAAAAGCTCCTTCGCGCACGGTACGAAAACAGCAACGACAGCGATTCGATATTCGCTTCCTCCAATGCCCATGCTCGGCGATGGCGCCAGATGGTCTATGAACACAGGTACAACGAGATAATCGATCGGATAATGGCTGAAGAGCGACGAGAGTCGCTGGCGCGCCAAAAGATAATATTCCCCACGGTTGCACTATTTGTCTCAGCACTCGCGGTCGGTATCTTCAAGCCGCAGATCTTTGCAAATTCGGCAATGATCGGAAAGATCATTGTGATAACGCTTTTTATCGCCGGCGTCATACACCTTGCTCGACGGATACACGAAGCGTTCGACAGATATACCTATAATTTTTCGGACCTGCATGACTCGATATTTGATGAATCCGAGGCAGTGACCAAGCCGTATTCCCGTCTGACCGCCGCCACATTTCTCGCAGCAGGCTTTTTCATTTGCCTTGGCCTAGGTGTATTCATCGGGAGCAAGATCGATCTTGTCTCGGCATCGATCCCTTTCATGTTCTCGGCACGCCTTGGGCCCGAGGTCGTCCTTTACCCGCCCATCTTTGTGCTTTTCGTCGATCTGATACATAGTTTTGCGTTTCGGGCCGAAATCTAAGTTTTGAAACAACCACAAACGCCGGGAGACAAAGAACGTAGTTCACCATCTTTTGCTTAGTGTCTTATCGATTCGTCAGGTTGACATGAACCAGGCCGCTCAATGGAAAACTTGTAGGCCTTCTACCTAAAGATGAAAATAGCTCCCTACGAGATCTGGCGTGATCGAATGAATCAGAGAGCACGCCTAATATCACCGGGTAACTTGACAGAAGTTGTGGTAGGGAATAAACTTAAGGGTTTGAATTTGAAGGATCGACCGGAAGATCGGATAGTATCTGAATGGCAAATCATAGATCAGCAGAAAAAAGAGTACGGCAAACTGCAAAGCGGAATGCGATAAATCGAAGCAATCGAAGCAGGCTTCGAACGAAGATCAAGGGCCTCAGAAGCCTCATCGCGGGAAATGACAAGACCGGAAGTGCGAAGGAACTTCCCCTTACCGTTTCCTTGATCGATAAGGCCGTTAACAAGGGCCTTATACACAAGAACACCGCCGCCCGGTACAAATCACGACTAACGCGGCATGTAACGGACATTTCGTAGTTTCAACTTTCTACCTCGTTCATCGTAGGTTTCTCCATCTGAGCGGAGGCGGGTCCAAAGGGTTTCCACCTCCGCTTTTTTTGCGCCCGAATTCTGGTAAACTGCCTTCTTCGGTGGATCGAATTGGGACAGGGGCGGACCTACAAATTCTACGATCTTATGATGGCGGCGTTCGTGGCCGTCATTTTGTGTTCCAATCTGATCGGGGTCCATAAGGTCACTTATGTCAACCTTCCTGTCTATGGCGAGTACATTTTTGGTGCGGGCGTCCTGTTTTTTCCAATAAGTTACCTTTTCGGAGACATCCTGACTGAGGTCTACGGCTACAAGCGCTCGCGTAAAGTGATCTGGGCCGGGTTCGGAGCTCTTATATTCGCTTCGATAATGTCACTCGTTGTCACCAGCCTTCCGGCAGCGAGAACAATGTCGGCAGAGCACCAGGCAGCGGTGAACTTCATCTTCGGACAAACACCGCGGATCGTACTCGCATCTCTGTTGGGGTTTTGGGTCGGTGAATTTGTAAACTCTTTCGTCCTTGCCAAGCTCAAGCTGTTCACCGATGGAAGATTTCTTTGGACCAGAACGATAGGTTCTACCATCTTTGGAGAGATCGCTGACACCGCCATCTTTTACCCCATAGCATTTTTTGGTACTTGGTCCAATGAGCAGCTTATCAGTGTGATGATCGGCAATTATATCATCAAGGTCTTATGGGAGGTTCTGGCGACGCCTTTCACGTATATGATAGTCAACTTCTTGAAACGTGTTGAGAACGAGGATTATTTCGATCGGAATACCGACTTTAATCCGTTCTCTTTGGAAACTTGATCGCTTCCTTCCGTTTCTTTTTTTGGTTGGTCAGCTGCAGACCAATGAATGAGACTGCCGTGCCCCAATTGTTCGCCGTTGATATACTCGGCCCGGATGAGCCTGAACCTTTCAACATCTCTTCTTGAGCTGGCACCTAGCGGCATTGCTGGCTTGTCCCCGACACTGGCGAAGAAACTGGCCGCGGCAGTCGCTAACCATGTCGGCATACCGGACCTCGGTGAAGCTACGGTTGAAGACCTTCTGAACTACTACCCCATCCGTTACGAAGACCGATCTAATTTCATTGGGATCGACCAACTCTACGACGGCATCGAGGCCGCTGTTGAGATTCACACACGGGTTTCGGGCGCATTTCAGGTGGGCCGAAATCGAAGTTCTAAACAGCCTCCGTTATTCATTTATGAGGTCAGCGGAAGTGATCGTGAAAGAACACGAAGGCCCGTGGTGGTTTTTTGGTTCATATCGGGTAAGGCTTCAAAGGCCATAATCAGCTATTACAACGAACGCTTTACTCGCGGGTCGCGATTCATCGCGTACGGAAAATGGCAATGGGATCCGAGACGGAACACCTTTGTTCTGAAACTGAATAAGCCGGACGAATTAGAACTGCTGCCGCCCGACGACAATGGATTGTTTCAAACAGGGTCCGGGCCGAAGAAAAGTTCGGATGATCCTGCCGACGGGTTGCTTGAGGATCTAGGTTCGCCAGAGTTCGAGATGATCCATACCGCCCGCCGCGTGCCTGTCTATCGCAAACTTGGCCCGTTTCGAACGAAACGGCTGCGGGAGATCATATTTGCGGTACTCGAACAACTAAGTGGCGTCCGAGCAATTGAAAGTTTACCGAGCGAGATCCTAAAACGGCGAGATCTGATCTCGTTTGAGCAAGCGATCCGTCATGTACATTTCCCGCCGGAGAATGTCCCGTTGGCCGATTATGCCTCGTTCAGGAGCCCGGCTCAGCGTCGTCTCATCTTCGAAGAGTTCTTTTGGCTTTCTTTTGCACTTCAGCTAAAACGGGGCTCTCGGAAACAGGAAGCGAGGGGCAACCCGATCGAGCTTTCCGCTAGATTTGGGGCACGGGCAAGATCACTGCTCAACTTTACCTTGACTGCCGCTCAGAGGCGCGTCCTCCGCGAGATCCTCGCCGACATGACATCTAATGAACCCATGAACCGGCTCGTTCAGGGCGATGTCGGAAGCGGTAAGACTGTCGTCGCCTTTTTGTCCATGCTGGCGGCAATGGAAAACGGCTATCAGGCCGCGTTGATGGCTCCGACCGAAATACTTGCCGAACAACATGCTCGAAATGCATCCGCATTCTTCGCGCCGGCAGGGTATCGAGTTGCTTTACTGACCGGGAGCATGAAAGCCGCTGAACGCAAGAAAGTATTGAAAGATATCTCGACCGGAACCGCGCAGGCAGTGATTGGTACCCACGCTCTGATCCAGGAAGGTGTTGAATTCGACCAGCTTGCCTTGGCCGTGATAGACGAACAGCATCGATTTGGCGTCCTGCAGAGATCTGCCCTGCAGGAGATGGGTTACAGACCGGATGTTCTGGTGATGACGGCGACACCGATCCCTCGCTCGCTGGCAATGACCGTCTATGGCGATCTGGACGTGTCGGTGATCGACGAACTTCCACCCGGCCGAACGCCTGTCAAGACGGTCGTAGTCGGTGAGGACAAACGTCGCGGGGTTTACCTCGGTATCGAACGCGAGATAGCTCTCGGCCGGCAGGCCTTTGTCGTCTATCCTCTGGTTGACGAGTCTGAAAGGATCGACCTGAAAGCGGCTACACAAATGTTCGAGGAACTTCGCGATTCGATATTTCCGAAGTTTCGGGTCGGACTTCTCCACGGCAGGATGAAACCAGCCGAGAAAGAAGAGGTAATGCACGCCTTTGTCACCGGATACTTGAACATTCTTGTTTCAACAACAGTGATCGAGGTCGGCGTGGACGTTCCCAATGCGTCCCTTATGGTGATCGAACATGCCGAGCGCTTCGGATTGTCTCAGCTTCATCAGCTTCGCGGCAGAGTGGGGAGAGGCTCTGAACAGAGCTATTGCGTCCTTCTTACCAACGACAAGAAGACCGCCGTTGCCAGAGAACGGCTTGGAATAATGGAAGAGACGAACGATGGCTTCAAGATCGCGGAGAAAGACCTCGAACTGAGGGGGCAGGGTGAGATATTCGGGACAAGACAGTCCGGCGTGAGGGAATTCAAAATCGCAAATCTCGTACGTGATATCAGCTTGCTCGAAGAAGCGCGTGACGAGGCTGAGTACCTTCTCACAAGGAAGCGCCTTACAAAAACGACTTCCCAACTTATCGAAAAAGTAAGGAGCGATCACCGATTCAAACTAGCCCGTGTTGGCTAATAGCTTTAGCCCAAGGAGACAGATCCTTGTTTCTAGATCCGCTTGTTTGCGCCCCACCAGTGCGATAACCTAACCTTTCGGCAATTTGTTATGCGGATCATCGCCGGTCAATTTCGCGGACGGACATTGAAAAGCCCGGCGGACACAAAAACCCGGCCTACTTCCGACCGTCTTCGGGAGACGCTCTTTAATGTTATCGCACCTCATATTGATGAGTCGGTCCGCTTTCTTGACCTTTGCGCCGGTACCGGTGCCATTGGGATCGAAGCGATCTCCCGAGGGGTTGGACACGCAACGTTTGTTGACAAAAGCCGCCGCGCCTGTGCCCTGATCGAAGATAACCTGGAACTCCTGAAGATCCCTGAAGAAGCTACTGAGATCGTTTGTCTGCCGGCCGAAACCTTTGCAGGACGTGACCACCGGATTACATGGGATATAGTCTATTTCGACCCGCCATACGAATTGGATTATTCTATGGTTTTGTATGAGTTTGGCCGTCCCGATAAGGTGCTTGTTGATCCGGAGGGCCTTTTTGTGGCGGAACATCATTCTAAGGTCTTGATGCCTGACGCGGCCGGCCTGCTTCGTCGGTGGCGCATTCTGAAGCAGGGCGATTCGACATTGAGCTTTTACGAGCGAAAATAGATGAAGGTCCTCGTTTGGCTGATCCTTTCTATAGTGTGGGGAACCACATGGATCTTCATCAAGATCGGTCTTGAGGATCTTCCGCCGATCACCTTCGCGGCGGCAAGATTCGTCCTTGCCGTCGTAATTTTGCTTCCACTTTTTGCCTTTGGCAGGCTGCCGCTCCCGGCGACTGTCCGAGAATGGAAACTTGCTGCCCTTACCGGCTTCCTTCAATTCTCGATAAATTACAGCCTGGTTTTTTGGAGCGAGCAGCATATTACGTCTGGGCTTGCTGCCGTGCTTCAAGCAATGATCACGGTTTTCGGACTTCTGCTGGCGTGGATATTCATTCCTTCGGAGAAGATCTCGAAGCGTAAGGTCACGGCCGTATTCGTAGGGATCGCGGGAGTTGGTGTGATCTTTCTCGACCAGTTACGCATAGAAGACGCGATGGCCTTCGCGGGTTCGGTTGCGATAGTCGTCGGTGCTTATGCGGCGGCTCAGGCATCGATCCTGATCAAGGCAAAGGGCGGGTCGGTTCATCCCGCAGGCCTTGTGTTCGCACAAATGATCTGCGGCCTTCCGGCCTTGATCATCTACGCTCTGCTGGCCGAGGGCGATCCACTGGCCCTCAATTGGACTTGGCGGGCATTGATCAGCGTTCTGTATCTTACCCTTGCAGGCACGATAGCGGCTTTTTGGCTTTATTATTGGCTTTTGAGTAGAATCGAATCGACCAGGGCGATGATGATCTCCCTCGTCACACCGCTGATCGCCGTGTTGGTCGGAAACCTGTTCCTAGGGGAAACACTGCCTCCTCAAACCCTGGCTGGCGGTATCCTGATACTTACGGGAATCGCTTTGATCGTTTTCGAAAAGACAGGCGGAAAAGAGCAGGTTTAGTGGCGGTTAGTTTGCGGAAAATGCCGATACTTGGGGCATACGACCCTGATTATGTTCTTCAAGTTCACTACATCGGGCGAATCACATGGTATGGCTCTTGTCGCCATCGTCGAGGGTTTGCCCGCGGGAATGCCGATCGACGCTACAGCGATCGACCACGAACTCTGGAGGCGCCAGCAGGGCTACGGCCGCGGCGGAAGGATGAAGATCGAAGCGGATAAAGTAGAGTTTCTTTCGGGTGTTCGACACGGAAGAACTATCGGGTCGCCGGTCGCGCTTCAGATCGTCAACCGTGACTTTGTCCATTGGACGGAGGTTATGTCAGCGGTCCAGCCAGAAGTGCAGCCGAAGAATCCCCGAATGGTCAAAAGGCCGCGTCCGGGTCATGCGGACCTTGCAGGCGGACAGAAGTACCAATCCAGAGATCTCCGAGACATACTGGAAAGGGCCTCGGCTCGTGAAACCGCGGCAAGGGTTGCCTGCGGAGCCCTGGCGAAACAGCTACTTCTCGAATTCGGCGTGGAGATCAAAAGCCACGTCATTCGGCTTGGTGAGGTTGAGATACCGTCCGGTCCGTGGACATGGAACGATATTGCCTCCATTCCCGCCGGCTCGAAGCTGGGCTGCCTTGATGCTGCGGCTGAGAGCGCTATGATCGCCCTGATCGATGAAGCGAAAAAGAAGGGAGATACATTGGGCGGGGTCTTTGAGGTCGTCGCAAGAAACGTTGTAGTTGGGCTCGGTTCTCATACCTCGTGGTACGAAAAGCTCGACGGGCGCATCGCGCAGGCATTCATGTCCATTCAGGCCGTCAAGGCCGTCGAGATAGGAACGGGCGTCGTCAATGCGTCCCTGCCGGGATCTGAAGTGCATGACGAGATCTATTGGTCACCACCTGTCGGGCCCAGTGGCGGCTTCTCTCGAAAGACCAATCGGGCAGGCGGGCTCGAGGGCGGCATAACTAACGGCGAAGAACTTCGCATTAGAGGCTATCTGAAGCCTATCTCGACATTGAAGAAGCCGCTTCGTTCCGTAGATATTGACACCAAAGAAGAAAGTATTGCCGCATTTGAAAGATCGGATGTGACCGCCGTCCCAGCGGCAGGTGTCATAGGCGAAGCGATGCTCGCTATTGTCATTGCGAATTCGATGCGCGAGAAATTCGGGGGAGATTCCCTCCAGGAAATGAAGCGGAATTTCGACTCATATGTAACGTCCTTAGCGGAATACTAGATATTCCGCTCACATACTTTACTTCCCAATATCGCACCTATACTGCATACCTTCCCAAGAGATCATTTCGACTGCTGAATACGCCCTGTCCAATGCTTCAAGAAGCGTTTCGCCCACCGCTGTCACGCCTAACACCCTGCCCCCCGATGTAACATAATCGCCCATTCCGAAGGCGTTCTCCGCAGTGGAGCCGGTCGCTCTGCCTTCCGCGGCCAGAGAGGTACCCGCATGAAAGACAGTCACCCCTTCTACCATTGCCGCATTCTCGATACCGCGGATCACGTCGCCCTTCCTCGGAGATCCGGGATAACCTGCAGCCGCCAGCACTACCGTTGCTGAAGACCCGGGCAGCCATTCGATCTCGATCTCGCTGAGACGTCCTTCAAGCATGGCTTCGCAGATCTCCACGAGGTCAGTTTCTAAACGAACAAGTATCGACTGGGTTTCAGGATCGCCGAACCGTACGTTGTACTCCAAAACCTTTGGCCCATCCTCGGTGATCATTAGTCCGAGAAATAAGATCCCTCGAAAGGGAAAACCTTCGGAGATGCAGCCGAGCAGGGTCGGACGGACGATGCGTTCAAGGACCTCCTGCAACTGCGTTGGCGTCAAAAGAGCTTCATCTGTGATCGTGCCCATACCGCCGGTATTTGGGCCTCTGTCGCCGGCGCCGATTCGCTTGTGATCGCGCGATGGCGGCATAAGAGCAAGATCTTTACCATCAACAAAAAGTAGAAGCGAAACTTCCCTTCCGAAGAGGCACTCTTCTATCACTATCGTTTGCGCCGCATCTTTCCCGGCCACGCCTGCAAGGCCGTAGATCGCATCTAGAGCTTCCTTCCGATCGCGTGCGACGACAACGCCTTTGCCGGCTGCTAATCCATCCGCTTTGATCACGACCGGCGAGTCTTCATTTCCAAATCTCCCTGTTTCCAATAATCCTGCGGCCTCATTAGTCGAAGATGCTGTCGCGAAACGGGCTGTCGGGATCGAGTGGCGCTCCATGAACTCCTTCGCAAATGCCTTACTTGATTCGAGCCGAGCTGCCGCCCGTGTCGGCCCCAAGATTCTCAATCCGCAGTCTTGAAACCTATCGACTATTCCTCCGGCAAGCGGTGATTCACCGCCAACGAAAGTAAGGTCTATCGCATGAACGGAAGCGAACTCTGCCAGCGATCCAATGTCATCAGCCTCGATATGAACGCACTCCGCTATGGAAGAGATACCGGCGTTTCCCGGAGCACAGAAGATCTTTGCAACCCTAGGGCTCTTTAAGAAGGTTCGGCATATCGCATGTTCACGTCCGCCTGACCCGATCACCAAAATGTTCATCAAAGTTTCCTTTTCGAGAGAATATGGAATAGAATACGGTGTCGTGACCGCTTGACACAAAGGCCGAAGGTTTTAGGCTGTTCGATTTGCGATAGTCACTTCTTTGATTCCGAGTCTTGTTCCCTGCGATCTTATAGTTCTCAGAACTCGTCGGAACCATTCGACGCCTCACGTTGTTGAAGCCGAAGCCCTTGTTTTGGCGACTATGCTAATGATATGTCAAGCCGACCTCGACGATCAGTTTCGTTGCAAGGAGGGTGCAAATGTCTGTGACCGATCTGAACAGCGCCTCCGCAGCTCCCGGCGAAGAAAGCGAATTTGATGACATACAGATCACTTGCGGTGATTGTTCGAAAGTTTTTGTATGGACTGCCGGTGAGCAGGCGTTTTTCCGCGACAAGAACCTGATGAATCCGCCGAAGCGATGTAAGGAGTGTAAACAGGCCAAGAATGAGCGCCTGGCCGCTATAGCTGCTGCTCAGGCATCGGGGATAAGGCAGCGTATCGAAGTTGCAGTAAGCTGCGCTCGCTGCAGTGAAATGACCACCGTGCCATTTTACCCGTCACAGGGCAGGCCCGTTTATTGCCGCTCGTGCTATCTCGACCTAAACCCGTCGATCCTGAACGGCGGCGGATAACGAACCAAGGCCGGCCTTAACCGCCGACGTGAACGCTCGGCCTTAACTCTGGGTCTTCTTCGGCCTGCCGCAATATCTCGCGGGTAACGGGGGCCGTATCGCCTTCACCAAAAAGAAGATACCGGGCGAGGTACATTATCGGGTTTCCCTCGCTCCATCCGAAATACACGTGGGGTATCTTTCCGGTTTGATCACGCAAATGCATCAGCAGTGCTGCAATTGCATTAGGAACAGCGGGTGATTGTGTCCTGAGGATCCGATATCCTTCGACTTCGACCCCCCGAACGTAAAGTCCTCCGGTAAACTCCGACGCATCTCCAAGTTCTACCTCATAGAATAGGACCGGATCGGTCGACGGAATGTGGTTGTCGATGCGCTTTTCGTGCTCCTTGAAACGGTATTCGCTCACATCGCCGACTTCCCGCCGATTTGTAACTATGCGGATCTCGCCGTCTGCAAGATCCTCTATGAATTCGCGTGCCTTTTCATCAAATTCGATCCGGTCTATCCGGAGCTCGGTCGTCCGCATCGCCCTTGAGATGAACGAAGCGACGATTATTCCGAATATGAACGCCGAGGCGATCTTTATGCCCTTCGGCTGTTCGACGATATTGACAAATGTCGTGAAAACAAATACTAGAACAATGGAGAGATAGAGCACCCATCGTGCCTGGCGCCGCTTGCGCATCGAGATGGTCACCGCCACCGCAGCAGACGTCATCAGGGCAAGTACCCCCGTCGCATAGGCACCGCCCTGCGACGAAACGTCAGCGTCGAAAAGCGCAGTAACGAGAAAACAGATCACGGTGAAAACAAAAACCAGCGGGCGGGTTGCCCGTGCCCAATCCGGCGCCATTCCATAGCGCGGCAAATATCTTGGAACGATATTAAGCAGCCCGGCCATTGCGGAGGCACCAGCGAACCACAGTATGGTGACGGTCGAGAAATCGTAGAATGTCCCGACTCCCCAGCCAAAAAACTCGTGTGTGAGGTACGAGAGCGCCCGGCCGTTAGCTTGCCCGCCCTCGAGGAATGCCTCTGGAGGTATGAGCATTGTTGTCACGATGCTGCTGCCGATCAGCATCACGCTCATTATTATGGCGGCGCCGCTGAGCAGCTTTTTCCCATTGCGGATCCGGCCTGCTAGATGACGCGTTTGCTCTTCACTGATCTCATGTTCAGACGTACGGGTCAGGTTCGGATCCGGAGACGGAACATCGCTCTTCACGAGCGGCATTACAACTACACCCGTTTCAAATCCGGAAAGTCCGAGGGCAAGCTTCGGGAAAACGATAACCGAAAGGGCGATCAGCCAAAAAATACTCCCGTCAACCCCCGGACTTGTCCAAACCGCCTTCTGCCAGTTCTCAAAAACTTCCGGCCTTGCATAAAAAACCTCGTAGAGGCCGTAAGATATGGTCACGACATTCAATGCAAGAAACACTGCAACTATCGCGACCGCTAGGCTGATCGCCTCACTGAAGCCCCGCAGAAACACCGCACCTAACAAACCGATCAGTACGATCGTAACGAGCACGCGATGCTGAAGAAACGGGAGATTGTGCTCAACAAGCGGATTTTCGATTATATGGGCCGTTGCGTCAGCCGCGGAGAGCGTGATGGTAATAATGAAACTTGTAGCGACGAATCCCAGCAGAAAGAGAACAAGCATCTTTCCCTTCCAACGTGAGAGAAGCCTTTCGAGCATAGATATCGAACCGTCGCCATGAGGACTCTCTTCAGCAACCCGCTTATACATCGGCAACGCACCGAAGAGGGTCAGCGAAACCAGGACTAAAGTAGCAAAAGGAGAAAGTACCCCTGCCGCGAGAAATGCAATACCCGGTTGATAACCCAGCGTTGAGAAGTAGTCAACGCCCGTCAGGCACATCACCTGCCACCACGGATGCTGGCTGCGAGCATGTGGTGCTGCCTGAGCGCCGCCGGTATCGTCAACGCCCTTCAACAGCCACTTCCCGAACCAACCTCGCCTGCTTTTCTTCATCGCAAAAGGATCGCTGTCGGCATCATCTTTCAGCCCGGATCACCGAGTTGGAAAGGTAAAAGGGTCCAATTCTCTGCGGCGAAATTCTGCAGACTGCTACGATGTGTACGTTTTCGATCAAGCCTTGCAAATAGTTGAGATCAGTGAAGTTACAAAATTTTAGGGCGACGTCTCCCACACCGTCGCCCTTTGGTCACAAGTCCTCACCCCTCGTGACCGGATGTTCACCGGGGAGGTGAACACAGAGATTATGCATAATTGCAAATTCAAATGCAATAGCACCGATGTTAAGATTTATTTGGCCTGGAGTATCAAATTTGAGTAGGGATTTATGAATTCGCGGACCGCAATTGCACCCGCAATAGCCGCTCGTCCGCCGGAACTCGTCTCTACGAAAATAGAGTATTCGCCAAGCGGGGTTTCTTGGCTCGCGGATACCTCAAAGCTCAACACTGAAAGCTCGTCGCCGTAATCAAGAAGGCTGGTGGTACCAGGTGTGACCTCAAGGTAAGGCGAAGAAGATCGAATGGTCAGGCCCTTGGCGTTGAGATTGCGGCCACCGATATAGATCGTATAGGCCTTGCCGGCATTTATGGGAACGGCGTTGAAAGTCAGCTGGCCATTAAAACCCGTGTATACGACCTCGATCTCATCAGACAGTGGAGTTAATCTCTTCACCAGCGACGTTGGTTGGCTCTCTGAAACAGCTAACTTCCCGAGCTCCTGTGAAGGCAGCGGCCTTTTCCCACGCTGTTTTCGTTCGGAGTAGGCAGTGTAGCTTCCATAAGGCAAGCCAGCGATCTCTACGGTGCCGTCATTTGCCGTGGTCGACTGTGCAGCCAATCTACCAGTTTCCGCCTCTTCGATCCAGATGTTCACACCGGCGGCGGGCCTTCCATCTGGGAAAAGCAGACGAACATTGACCGATCCGCAACACCGCTCCTCACCTTCGCCAACTCCATATTTCGAACGAACGGCGGCCCTGTCCGCGTCTGAGAGCACCCTCTGTGAAAAGCCATGCAGACCAAAAAGGCCATTCATGCCGAAGCTTTCGAACATCACAGATCCACGGACGAACGAATGTTCAAGGCCAAGAACGTGCCCGATCTCATGGGTAAAAGTTGCTTCGAGGTCGTAGGTGCCGAACGTGCCATCCGCCGAAAATTGCTTATACGGATTCAGTACAACATCCGCTTCCGTGATCCGGCCTCTCCCGTCGAAGAACAACCTTGTGGTGGCTGCAACTTCAGATGCATTTCGAGCGAACAGAAGGACGTTTTCGCTTGTCGCAGCAATGGTGATGAGGCTGACACCGTCACCACCATTGGCCGGACTGACACTCTGCCTGTCGGTAACATACTCGCGAAACTCAACACCCGCTGCTTCTTCCCAGACGCGAAGGCTGCGCCTTACCGCCGCCGCAATATCTGTCCCGTGCTTTACGTTTGCCGAAGGCCTCAGGAGTGAAGTCGAGATCGCAATCGGTATGACCCGAGTTCGCCATTTCAGATCCATTTCTGCCTTGTCTGAAGCCGAAAGCAAAGAAGCGCCGGACATTGCCGGCACCTGCGAGCAGAGCAACATGGCAGCAAACAAGATCTTTAGGATCTTCGTCATTTGGTTTGAGAGCTTCTAACTGTCCTTGAACCCGCCGTCATAGCTAAGGTTCTCAAGATCAGCAAAGGCTACTATCGAAAGAAGAGCCACAAGTCCTATTGTGGCAAGTACATAGAGTACGGCAATCTGCTCAAGGTATATCAACGTGCCGATAACAGCCGAAACAAGCGCTAACCAGAAGAAAACTATCGTCCGGCGACTGAATTTTTTTGAAAATGGTCCTTTCATTTATCTCAATTAGCCCAACTTGAGAGCATATCACTAGATACGCACTATTGAAACAAATTTCCGCGATTTGGACAATTTGGATGCGTAAAGCATCTGGTTGGTTGGTCAATCCAGAATCCGGAGAGGCAAACGTCCCAACGGCTCAGAGAGGACTCCGGCTTCAGCCGTATCCACGATCCTTCTTCGCGGAGCTCCTTTTGATGCAACCTCGATCACATCAAAGGGTTCAAGTCGTATATCTTCCGCCGCGCCAGTAGTCACCGCTCTAATTTCCGCCTCGAACATCGTGTTAGCTCCCTTTCTTCTGTATATCCGTACACTAGCGGCTCTCCTAACGACCACTGGGCCGATCGCTGACTCAAGAGCCCGCGAGAGTGTAATCCCGGGGGTCAGGTTTAGCCTCACAGGAGCGTTGTTGCCTGAGATAACAAAAACCGGAAAATTCTCTATTACATTGATGATGTCACCGCTGAGAACTGAGGGGTCTGCTTCCGGCGAGCCCATAAGCATATCGGCTATTTTGATCTTGATCAGTTTGGGTGCCTCAACCCTGGGTTCGGCATCCGTAAGCGAACCATCACCGCAGCTTACGTTTGGTGGTCGGAAGATCGAGATCTCGCCCGATGAACGATCTGTTATCCCACCCGACAGGACGATAAGCTCGGAAAGTGTCGCGGGCCTTCTGAGCTGAAATCGATGAGGTTGCCTGACGGCGCCGTGAACATAGGAAAGGGCACGATTCGAACGGTCAATGATGGTCACGACTACTACCGGAGTTCGGAGGATCCGTTGATAATCCGCCCGAATTGCTTCGGCCAGCTCGGCTTCAGTTCGGCATAGCGCAAAAACCGGTTTTGAGGCTTTGTCAAATCCGTCGAGGAAACCTTCATTGTTCAACCCGCCCCGCCAATCAAACTCGAGACTTCCGACTACGTCAACATCTACGATGTCACCAAGGTGGATCCGCTCCGCAGTGGATGACGCTGGCGTGCTCGGAGTTCGGCGTGCACCCTCTTGGCCAACAACTTCCAGATTAAGCAGAAGAAATACCAGGGCAAGCCATGCCGACAGCATCGGCCTAGGACGTAGCTCTATCCTCATCCTCAGCCATAAACTGCAAAACCGAACGGAATCCTGCATGAAGACGCGCCAACCCGCGGCTCTATTCAACGGTTTCGTTTTCAAGATCACTTCGTTTCGAGCGCCGGCGCCGCGGCCGTGATGTCGGAGATATCGCAAACCCCCGAAATTCGAGATTACAGTTGTCGCAGAGAAGGTTGTGCCGGAAAAACAACCTCGAGAATATCGGGGTGGGCCGATAACCTTTTCGGATCCTGTCGCTTCGGCATTTTGGACATTTTTGTACAAACATTATCAACTGGTGAGGGTTCTGTTCACCTCGGCTGCAACCTCCTCTTAGCGGCTTTCGGCGAATAGATCAGTCTAGTAACAGCAGGGTTACATCCCGAGCCTTTCTTCTAAACGCTTTATCTGTTTTTCTAACCTCGAACGTACAGCAGAACTATTGGCGAGACCGGATTCTCGCTCATTGAGGTTCTGCACCGCACTATTGTACAACGCTAAAGCTCCTTTGATGTTCCCATTATTTTCCGCCGTTTCCGCCTCGATAACGAGACTCTTTAATGTTCCAGAAGCTAGAAAAGCAAGGAGTACGCGGCGAGAATCAGATAGTGCCGACTCCTCAGGATAGTACCTCAGCGCGCGGTCCACCGCCGTCAGAGCATTTTCCGCCGCGGTCATCCGTTCCTTTATATCAGTCCCTCGGTTATCAATTCCAGCATTTTTCGCCTTTATCTCTGCCCACTTTAGAATATGGTACCTGTGGCGACGCGACGCAAACGCTGCGCCTTTTCTTATCGCTGGCAGCCGTGGCGAACCGACATGGGCATTAGCGATCTCTCTAGTTGCAAGCTGCAGATATGCCTCGCAAAGTTCAATGATCTCCTGGTGCGCGTCGGCAACATTATTGAGGATCTTCGCGGCATCGGAGCGTTTCCTTATCTCAGCCACGAGTTCATTGTTCCTCTCAACCGTGAGTTTCTTTTCGCTAGACGGGCGAACGCGCGAACCAGTGAGCATGATCTTCTGTGAGAATCGCTTAGCAGCAAGTTCCCTGACCCGGTTTCTGCGAACTAGAACCCGCCTCAGGAGTACCATGGACAATCCGGTGCCGGCTGCAGCAATAGCCCCTATTGTCCAGGAGTTCTCCGAGGTTCCGTCATAAGTTAGCGATACAACAAAGAAGAAGACGGCGAGGCAAGCCAACGCCGCCATAGAATAGTAGTTGATTGCTCTGAGACCGATCGTCACCTTTCGTACATGTGGCAATTACTTAACCCTCGGCCGTTTCTGGACGAGGATCTATCCATGCCCTTTCGGTCAAACACGATCGAGCGCCCAACCGAGTTGACAAACATCTTGAATTCTCCCGCGATTATTGTCAACAATTGCAATTGCGGTAAAAAGGGGCAGAAAGGTCTGCTTCAACTCTTCGAAAGTCGCGTCCTGCATCTTCTGGTATAATGCGGTACTGTGAAGGGCAAGAAAAACGCTAGTGAGAAGGGTCTGATCTTCGACTCGATCCGCAAACCGGTCGCACCGGCAACAAGAAAGTTCGGGCCGCAAAGACCGGAAACGAAGCTTGACCCTGTTCAAAGGCGGGCAAAACATAAGAAAAAGGCCCGCGAGGAACTAGGCAGTAAAGATGATCAATAATAAGAAAAAAGTCCAAGCGAAGCCCATGGTCACGTCATGGGCCCGTCCAGAAATGCAGGTTACCTTCCGAGCGGAGATCATGCCGGGCAGGACGCGGGAAGAGCGAACTTACCGCGTGAAAACCGTCAGGCCCAACGGGCGTGTCGAACTTCATGATTTTGCAGGAGAGCACCGTGAAGGAGCCTTCGAACCCATCAATTTCCTAAGGGACAAGGCCAAGTGACCTCACCAATCATATACTTTTCCGATCTCAAGTATTCTCAGTTCACCGATCCTTAGTTCCTCGATCTCCTGCACGACCAAATCCCGAAATGCAGGCTTTAAATTGACGACATAGATCGCCGAAGCTGGACGCTCAAGCTTAGTGAGTTCATCGCTAAGGTTTCCGGGTGTAAGATGGTGTGAGATCGAAGCGAGCCCGCTTAAATTCGATGGGAACGCGCACTCGATCAGCAGCGCATCCAGCCGTGGCAATGAATTGACCGCTATCCAGAATTCTTCGGTCGGGGCAGTATCTCCGGTAAGAGCAATGACGCTTTTTCCATCAGAGATAATGAAGCCGCTGCTGGGCACCTTATGGCAGACCTCAACCGCCCGGACGGTCAGATGTTTGACCTCGAATGGATCTTGAGGCGTAAATTCGTGATATTGAAGGACGGGGCCGTGTTCGTTGTTCAATTCCGAAAACCTGGGGTAGATCTCCCAGTTGAAGATATGCTTTTCAAGGGCCTCGATCACACTGCCCGCCGCGTGAATTCTCACGGGTTCGGTCAATGTCGAGAATAAATCATCAACAAAAAGAGGCAAGCCGGCAATATGGTCCAAATGGGCATGGCTTAGCACAACGTCACGGATCTGTCTTCGCTGAACTTCCGAACACGCCAGTGCGAGGCACCCGCCGTCAAATGCGACTCGGTCATCGACGACCATGGTCGTAAGGTGCTGCCGCCGTGATGCAGAACCGTTGCCATTTACCGTGCTGTGAAGGAACTTTACTTTCACGGTCGCTATTACTCAACGATAGACGTGCGGCTATCGAGCGCAGGTTTGGCCCCGACCTCCGTCCACAGAATAGGTGACGCCGGTGATCCAGGATGCCTTATCTGAAGCAAGAAACAGGACGAGCTCAGCAACGTCATCCGGGGTCCCCGGACGTCCGATCGGATGTGTTTCTTTAGCGTGATCAAGGAACTTCTCGTATGCCTCATCGCTCATACCACCACGTCGGTGCAGATTCGTTACAACAACCCCGGGATTAACTGCGTTTACTCGAACCCCCTGAGGAGCCAGCTCAAGTGCCGCGCATCGGGTCAATTGATCGGTCGCCGCTTTTGAAACGCAATAAGCAAGAACATTGGGGAAAGCTCGGAGGCCGGTCACGCTTGAAATATTGATTATGTTTCCCTTTGAACTGACGAGGTGGGGGACACATTTTTGCGTGAGATAGAAGAGAGAACGAAGATTCACGTTCATCACCTTATCCCATTCATCCAATGTCGTGTCGCTGATCGAACCATTCCTTATGATCCCCGCGGCGTTCACCAGAATATCGATCTTTTGAAAATGATTAACAGTCTCGGAGATCAAACGATCGACCTGGGTCGTTTCGGCCAGATCGGCAAGATGCGGACGGATATATCCACCGATTTTTCGCATCTCTTCATGAAGCTGCCCAAGCTCCGCTTCATTTCGCCCGACCGCCACTACATTGGCCCCTTCGCCCGCCAACTTTACCGAGATCGCTCTGCCAATACCGCTGGACGCACCCGTAACGATAGCTACCTTCCCATTCATATTTTCCTGAAAAAAGAGTGATCGAGCGCAAGAATACCAGCCCGGCAAGGAGATTTCCAACCAGTATGAGCTTCGCCCACCCGGTACGGTACTAGAGCCGCCTGCGGGACCAGCTATCGGTTTTGTAACTATATTCTACGCGGGATGGAGAATAAGAGGCCAAAGATCTGCAGAATTAACTCGGCTGGGGTTTCGCAACGAGAAATCGCTCGATAGCAGCTTTTGTCTCAGCACCCTTGCGAGTCTGGAAATCCGACACCCAGTTCTTAACGGTTGAGACCATTTCGCGGGCAGCATGCCGCTTAGCGGTACCATTCGGCTTTTTTTCAATAGTTGCCGGCGGCGCCTGGCCCTTTTTAATTACCTTTATTTTAGTACTTTTTGTCATTGTTTCATCTACCCTCCTTGTATCAAATTAGTACGTATCTTTGATCGAAGTAACTATCAAAAATATTCAACTGCAATCGACGTGCCATGAGATAGACGAAATGCTAGATCATCATTTGCACAGTATTATTAGGTACTTCGAAAACTAAATCGCGGCTATCCCGATACGAACTGGTCTGTACTCCACACTAAATACGATCAAACTGCCCGTTTGTTCCTGAAAATTCGTTCAAAATGGCTGCTCAGTTTCAATTGTGAAATTGATCAAAGTGCAAACCTGGTTACACCTGCGTGGATAATTGTTGGACGGTGGAACATTTGAAGGGGTTGCAAGGTATCGGCGGCCCCGCCAGAACGGCGGCGCCCCGAGCAAGTTGTGTTCAAGTATCAAAGTTGGGTTCGATTCGTTGGTTTCCGGTGGCTACTTCTTGACATATCCCAGCATTTCATAGCACCTTATCACCTAACATTCCTTCAATTTGAAATTAGACTCAGGTGAGAAAATGCTAAAACACATTCTAGGCGCGTGTTTGGTCACCTTCACGCTCATTTTGGCTGCGATCGGCCAGGATAAACCAACCGCTTTCACTAACGCCCGTATAATTCCGATCCTCGGACCGGTCATCGAACAAGGAACAGTTGTGATCCAAAATGGAAAGATCACCGCCATCGGGGATGCACGGACCGTCCGCCCGCCAGCCGGTGCTGACGTTATCGATGCTGCCGGTAAAACCATCATGCCGGGATTGGTTGATACGCACAGCCATATAGGCGGTACTGCGGGCGGCGACGCCTCGGGCCCGATACATCCGGATGCCCGGCTTCTGGACAGCCTTAACGTCAGAGCTTCAAACCTTCAGCGTGCGCAGGCCGGCGGCATTACCACCGTGAATGTAATGCCGGGTTCGGGCCACCTGAACAGCGGACAAACGCTATATTTGAAGCTTCGTGACGACGCCGTCAAGATCGAAGACCTTCTCATTTACGATAAGAGCGGCAAGTATATGGGCGGAATAAAATTCGCCAACGGCACAAACTCACTTCGCGCGGGCGGCGGAACCTTTCCGGGCACCCGCGCTCGATCGGCAGCTCTGGTCCGCGATCAGTTCATTAAGGCACAGGAATATAGGGACAAGATCGCAAAGGCGGGCGACGACAAGACCAAGCTGCCGCCTAGGGACCTAGGTCTAGAAACGCTGGTCGAGGTTCTTGAAGGCAAGAGAATGGTCCATTTTCACACCCATCGACACGACGACATAATGACCGCTCTCAGGCTTTCAAAAGAATTCGGGTTCCGCATAGTTCTGCAGCATGTTTCTGAGGCATGGAAGGTTGCGGAAGAAATAGCTAAGGCAAAAGCCCCATCCTCTATCATAATGATCGACGCTCCCGGCGGGAAGCTTGAAACGATGGATATCGATTTTAAGAATGGCGTCGCCCTCGAAAAAGCAGGAGCCGTCGTCGGGTTTCACACGGATGATGGAATAACCGATTCTCGGTGGTTCCTCCGTTCTGCAGGGCTCGCCGTCAGGGCCGGGATGAGCCGTGAGAAAGCTCTGTACGGAATGACCATGGCAAATGCCATTATGCTGGACCTGCAGGACCGCATTGGATCTCTCGAGGTCGGAAAGGATGCAGATCTTCTTGTGCTTTCAGGTGATCCATTGAGCGTTTATACCAAGGTTCTCGAAACATGGGTGGAGGGAAGAAAAGTGTTCGATCGTTCGAACCCGAGGGACTACATTTATGCAGTGGGCGGCAAGGGAGCAACGGACGACGCCGACTCAAACCATGGAACGCACTGTTACGACGGAGACGGAGGTAACCATTAATGAAAATCGGAATTGAGAAAACTCTGAAAATGAAAAGCTTGAAGACGATCATTGCCCTTTTCTCTATCTTCGTCACTTGTCAATTCGTGCATCAGTCCGTTTCGGCTCAGATCGCGGTACGCGGAGAGACGATCTGGACCATGGCAGGAGAGCCGATCCGTAACGGCGTGGTCCTTATTCGCGATGGAAAGATCGAGGCAGTCGGCCCGGCAGCGTCGATCACGGTACCCGGAAATTACCGGGTGATCAACGCGAAGGTCGTAACACCCGGCCTGATAGACGCCCACACCGTGATCGGTCTTAACGGATACCTAAATCAGCCGCACGACCAAATGGGATATGACGCAAGCGCTTCGTTTCAGCCCGAGCTGAGGGCGACTGACGCCTACAATGCCGAGGAAAAACTTGTTGAAGTGGCCCGTCAATACGGTATAACCACCATCCACACCGGGCATCAACCGAGCGCTCTCTCAACGGGCCAGACGATGATTGCAAAAACCTGGGGCAAGAATGTTGACGAGGCGACTATCGTTCCGACCGCGATGATCTCGGTAACGCTTGGTTCGGCAGGCAACGCGCAGGGCCGTTCGCCGGGCACACGCGCCAAACAAGCGTCGATGCTCAGAGCCGAACTCATAAAGGCGCAGGAGAATCAGGCGAAGACCGAACCTCCGAAGGACCTTAGATCGCAGATAATGGTCCGAGTCATTAAGCGCGAGGTCCCGCTTCTGATCACAGCAGAGGCGGCCCAGGACATCATGACCGCGATCCGCATCGCAAAGGAGTTCAACATTCGCATCGTTCTGGATGGAGTGGCCGATGCCCATCTTATGCTTAACGAGATCAAGGCTTCTGGTTTCCCGGTAATCGTTCATGCAACGATGGCCCGTCCCGGCGGTGACAGAGCCAACCTTTCGATCGAGAACGCTTCGAAGGTGAAAAATGCGGGAATATTGTTTGCCCTCCAAAGCGGTTATGAGAGTTACGTCCCGAAAACAAGAATTGTACTTTTTGAGGCTGCGATGGCTGCCGCGAACGGCCTGTCGCAGCGTGACGCACTGGCTGCGATCACAATCGATGCCGCCCGGCTTCTCGGCATTGATAACCGGGTCGGCTCACTTGCGCCGGGCAAAGACGCCGACATCGCAATGTACAATGGCGATCCGTTCGAGTTCTCCACCCATTGCACCGGTGTGATCATCAACGGCAAGATCGTGAGTGAAGTGGTCAAGTAAATCCAGAGAAAGATTCAAAAAAGAGAGGAAATCAACCGTGACAAACCCATCACCGTCAACATTACCGATGCCGCCTGAAGCACAGCTCCTGCAGATCGCGGCCGGATGCTTTTCAACCCCCGCGCTCTATGTTGCCGTCAAACTCGGCATTCCGGATCAGATCGGAGAAGGATCGAAAACGGCAGCCGAACTCGCATCGGCGACCGGCACCGACGAACTTTCGCTCTACCGCACTCTTCGCGCGATCGCGAGTATCGGAATTCTCGAAGAGGGCCCGGGGCGAACATTTTCGAATACGGCAATGTCGAATGTGACTCGGTCCGATGCGCCGAACAGCATGAGAGACATGCTTATCTGGATGCTCGAGGAACCGCACTGGCAGGTTTATGGACACCTGTTATATAGCGTTAAGACCGGCAAGCCTGCATGGGACAAGGTTCACGGAGCTCCGATCTTTGAATCTTTATTCACTACGCACAAAGAGCTTGGAGAGATCTTTAACCGAGCAATGACCGCATTCTCCCATCAGACGATCCCTGCGGTACTCGCTTCATACGATTTTAGCGGAGCCGGAAGGATAGCAGATATCGCGGGCGGGTATGGTCACTTGCTAGGGGCGGTACTCAAGAAATATCCGAACGCGCACGGGGTGCTTTTCGAGATACCGCCGGTTCTCGAAGGCGCTCCAGCGATGCTTGATTCTTACGGCGTCAGCGATAGGGTTGAATTGGTCGCGGGCGATTTTGTCGAGACGATCCCGGTTTCGGCGGACGTGTACATGCTCAAGCATATAATCCACGACTGGTACGACGACAAATGCGAGAAGATACTGGGCAACATTCGCAATTCAATGCCTGACGACGCAAAGGTTCTTATCATCGATGGGGTCGTGCCGCCGCCCGGTGAACCCCATTTTTCAAAGTTTCTTGATCTGGAAATGTTAATGCTTCCCGGCGGAATGGAAAGGACAGCTGACCAGTTCGTCTCACTGCTCGAAAACTCCGGCTTTAAGTTGGCACGTATCATTCCAACCCATTCGCCGGTCAGCATAGTCGAAGCGGTCAAGAATTAAACTGCAACAGACCGCAAAACACGGTTTAGCGAAGGGACACGGCGGCGTCATGCTCTGCCGTCGTTGCCTAGTTTGCAACGTTGAAGCCCGCTTCGCCGTTTTCAGCATTTTTCTGGCCTTGTGTTAATCTGTTCGCACTCAAAATTCAGCCTGACAACGAATTAAATTTATGAAGTCACTTGCCCTCGCGTTTCTATTCGTATCGATTCCCGTGAACCTCTCGGCGCAGACCCCGACGCCGCAGCCGCAGTCATCCCCGCGTCCGGCAGAATCGCCGAGGCCTTCGCCGGCTCCGGGTGTACTGCCTTCGGATGAGCCGCCGATCGTTACGAAACATTCATCGCGCGTCGGCGGACGACAGGTCAATTACACGGTGACGACGGGATTTATGCCGATCAGAAATGCGGTCTCGGGCGAGACTGAAGGCCGGATCTTTTATATGGCGTACACGCTGGACGGCGTGACAAATAAACGCTCGCGGCCGGTTATGTTTTCATTCAACGGCGGGCCTGGTTCCGCCTCAGTTTGGCTGCACCTCGGCGCACTTGGGCCCAAACGTGTAAAGATGCTTGACGACGGCCTGATGCCGCCCCCGCCCTATGAGCTAGTCGAGAATGACCATAGTTGGCTCGATCTTACCGATCTCGTATTCGTGGACCCGATCGGCACCGGCTACTCCCGCGCGGCACGGCCGGACCTTGCAAGCCGCTTCTTTTCGGTCAATGGCGACATCGACTCCAACGGCGAATTTATCCGGATGTACCTTGGCCGCAACGAAAGATGGGCTTCGCCGGTTTATCTGGTTGGCGAAAGTTATGGAACGACACGTGTCGCCGGGCTCGCGAACCATCTATTTGAGCGGGGCGTGGGATTAAACGGTGTCGCGCTCGTTTCAATGGTCACAAATTTCCAGTCCATCCGCTTTGCCGACAATAACGATCTCCCGCTCGTCCTTATCCTGCCCTCGTACGCTGCAACCGCCTGGTATCACAAAGCCCTGTCGCCCGAGATGCAAGGCAAACGCCTTACGGACCTGTTGCGCGAGGCCGAAAACTTTGCGACCAACGAATATGCCCCCGCATTGCTCCGAATTGACAGGCTTTCTCCGGCAGAGCGGTCGGCATTGGTCAGAAAGTTCAGTTCGCTGACTGGTCTATCCACGACTTTTGTTGACGATCAAAATTTGAGGGTGGAACTGGGCGAGTTTCTCAAGGAGCTGCTCAGGACGCGAAAGCGTACGACCGGCCGTCTCGACAGCCGTTTTCTCGGTTTTGACCGCGATTCCGGGGGAAATAATCCTGAGTTTGACCCGAGCATGACCGCGATCAGAACTCCCTACACTTCAACCTTCAATGACTACGTGCGGCGCGACTTAGGGTTCAAGACGGACCTTGAATATTACATTCTGGGCGGCGGCATCACCACACCGTGGAACTGGAACACGAACAATGCTTACGCTGATACGACCGGAGCACTCTCGTCGGCGATGAGAAAGAACCCTTATATGAAGGTGTTCCTGGCGAGCGGCTATTATGATATGGCCACGCCATACTTCGCGGCCGACTATACGATCTCGTCCATGCAGCTCGACCCCGCGCTCAGACGAAACATCACGACGGCATACTACGAAGCCGGACATATGATGTATATCGAAAAGGCATCGCTCATCAAGTTGAAGAATGATATAGCGGCGTTTATGAAGGCATCGACAAATCCGTAACGATTCCCAGGGCACAATCGTCTGGTTTTCAGCATGCGGAAAATGTCAATTAATTCCGAAATGCTCGAATGATCGAATGAAATGTGATCAGGTCGTTCTTAGATCTGTTTTTCGTGACGAGTATTGCCGGAAAGGAGGTCAACTGCATGTTTCAAAACGGGACGAACGACATCGAAACACTCGGTAACGGCCTTAGGCGAGCCGGGAAAGTTTACGATCAACGTTGTCCCGCGTGTCCCGGCAACGGCGCGAGATAACATCGCCAGCGGAGTCTTTTTCATTGATGCGGCTCTGATCGCTTCGGCAATTCCCCATGCCTGACGGTCGATCACCGACAGGGTCGCTTCAGGGGTGTTATCTCGCGGTGAAAGGCCGGTGCCGCCGGTTGTTAGAATGACGTCGATATTCATGCTGTCCGCAAGTTCCCTAAGCGCACTGGAAATGACATCTCGGTCGTCTGACACGATCCTGCGTTCGACGATCTCCGCCCCGAGATCTATTAACAAGCCGACAAGCGTCGCACCCGAAACGTCATCGCCGGGCTTGCGGCTGTCGCTTGCCGTTACCACCGCCGCCCTGATCTGTTTTGCTTCCAAGTCCATTTACGCAACTGTTGTCTCGATCTCCTCTATCGATCTTATCCTGCGGCTGTAGAGCACGCTCATCAACACCCCAGCCACGACCAATAGCATACCACCTATCGACCACCCGTTTTGCGTCTCGCCAAAAACGATCCATCCGATCGAGACGGCATAGATCAAACCCGTATAATTTACTATTGCGACCCCGGCGACAGCTTCTCGCTGAAGAGCATTCGTAAGGAACATCTGCCCGAGTTGTGAGAATACGCCGATCATGAAAAGCCACAGCCAGTCCCAGCCTGTGGGCATTCGAAAATCAAAGAACAGGCTGATAAACCCAGCCAGAACACCAACAAGCTGGAAGTGAAGTACGACTGTCAAGGGATGCTCTCGTCCCTTCAGGCTGCGGACGAGATTGTAGGCAATTCCCGACCCAAATGCCGAAATTATCCCGATCACGAGAAAAAATGGTGAGATCCTAGGGTCGAATCTCTCTATCAAGAGCACGCCCGAAAAGGCAACCGCATAAAAAAGCCACTGAAGCGGGCGCACACCTTCCTTCAACACGAAAATGGCTATTACCGCAGTAAAAATAGGCGAAAGGTATTGAATGGTCATTGCCGACGCTAACGGCATATTCTGAACAGTTATAAAGAAAAGGAACAAGGCGATAGTTCCGAATATACCCCGAAGCAGAAGAAGCAAATTGTTTGAGCCTTTCCAATCGGCGCCGGCGTGGCGCAAGCCTACAAAGCAGAACAACGCCGCAAGAACGCAGCGAAAGAAGACTATCTCCATTGCGGGTATGTGGGAGACTTGCTTTACAAATACGTTAGCAAGCGAGAACGAGAGCGTTGAGAGAAACATCGCCCGTATGCCCGACGTTAGAAATTGGCCGCCGTCACTCAAATCTTTTTACGGCCCGTCCCGGAGCAGCTGCAATCAGTGTTGCATCGATCTCGAACATTGTCGCTGCGAAAGATACCAGCTATCCTTGCGATCACAAAAAGCCCGGCGGCGGCGATCACGACCATCACGGTCAAACCCTGAATATCCATGGTACTATTCAAAGCCCAGCAGCCGACCCCCTTGGTAGGTAATTAATGCTCCCAAATAAGCCAAAGCTGTCATATATGTCACCATAAACAATGGCCATCGCCATGAGTTCGTTTCACGCCTGACCACAGCAACCGTTGACATACACTGCATCGCCAGCACGAAAAATACCATTAAAGTAAATGCAGTGAGAGGCGTCCATGCCCGCGAGCCATCGTCGCGTTTCGCATTGCGGATAGCAGCAAGGAGCGATTCGGACGATTCATCGGCATCGCTGCCGACATTGTAGATGATGCTCAGCGTTGAGACCAAGACTTCGCGGGCCGCAAAACTTGATATAAGTGCGATCCCGATCTTCCAATCGAACCCAAGCGGTTCAATGACGGGTTCGATAGCTCGTCCGAGCATTCCGGCGTAGCTATTCTCTATAGCCGGTGCGACTTCTTTCAAATCGATATTTGGGCCGTTTGATGTGGGATCGATGGCTGTCTGCCCAACATTTCCGGGAGCGTTGACGCTTGCTGACCCGGAAGATCGGACTTCGGAGCGCGGGAAATAAGCCATTGCCCACAGAACGATAGATATAGCGAGGATGACCGTTCCCGCGCGTTTAACAAAAAGCCAAGATCGCTCAATTATGTTCTGGATCACAGTTCGAACCTTAGGCATTCGGTAAGGCGGCATCTCCATAATGAACGGCGGCGGCGGTGCCTTCAAGATGGTCCGCTTTAACAGGAAGGCGACCGCGATAGCAACAATGATCCCGAGTATATACATCGAGAGCATCATCACCGCTCCCAGCGATATAACCCCAAAGACGGTCTGGGCTGAAAAGAAAGCCCCGATCATCAGCGTGTAAACGGGCAAGCGGGCAGAACAGCTCATAAAAGGAGCGATCATGATGGTCGCAAAGCGGTCGCGAGTGTCCTCGATCGTGCGGGTTGCCATTATACCCGGAATCGCGCATGCGAAACTGCTGATCAACGGAAGGAACGCTTTTCCATGTAGCCCGACGCCGCCCATTAATTTGTCGAGGATAAACGCGGCTCTTGCCATGTAGCCAGAATCTTCGAGTATCGAGATAAAAAGAAACAGTAAGGCTATCTGCGGCAAAAAGATCAGCACGCTGCCCACGCCCGCAACTATCCCATCAACCAGCAGGTCAGCAAGCATGCCCTCTGGAGCAACTGACATTATCGCCTTTCCGACAGAACCGAATCCCTTCTCCAGCAGTTCCATCGGCAATGCGGCAAATGAAAATATCGTTTGAAATACGAAAAGCAAAACAATAAGGAGTATCACCAGGCCGGCAACACGATGCGTAAGGACGCGGTCGATCTTGTCCGATAGCGCATGGGCATCCCTTCCGCGATCACGAACGGACTCCTGCACGACGTCGGAGATGAACTTATATCGAGCAAAGATCGCTAGGTTCCCATTGTCCTCGCCACTCAAAGATCTTGCGACTGGATAGGCCGGAGTAGTACCCACGACCGCAAGAATCGCTTCAGCGAGCTCGTCCATTCCCTTACCCGCGGACGCATTGACCTTCACCACCGGAGCACCAAGCCGGACCGAGAGTCGGGCCGTATCGATCGTTTCCCCGTTCGCATCAGCAACATCGACCATGGTCAATGCCACAACGATAGGACGGCCCAGTTCGAACAATTGAGTCACCAGGTAAAGATTTCGCTCAAGGTTTGTCACATCGACAACCACAACGACGACGTCGGGTTGCTGCAGGCCATTGAGATCGCCTTTTAGGACATCGGAGGCAATCTTTTCATCGATCGATCCGGCTTCGAGGCTGTAGATCCCCGGAAGATCTACAACTTGAATTTCCGCCGGCCCTGTCTTCCATCGGCCAAGCCGCCATTCAACGGTAACCCCCGGGTAGTTGCCTACCTTGTGACGAAGGCCGGTAAGATAATTGAAAAGAGTGGTCTTGCCGGCGTTCGGATTGCCAGCCAGCGCGACGGTGAGTTCTTTACCAGGTGTGATTCCCGTATCCATCCTTAACTGACCGCGGACAAAGGCATTTCAATAATAACCTCGACCAGATCGGCCTCACGCTTGCGAAGCGCAAGATTGCAGCCGAGTATTCGGACCTCGCACGGGTCACCTAATGGCGCTGTCTTTATGAACTTGACCAATGCCCCCGGTACTATGCCCATTTCAAGGAGTCGCCGTCCGACCGCATCGCTCTCTGCAACGGCTGTGACTGTTCCCTTTTCGCCGGGCTTCAGTGAAGAAAGCAGTGCCTGCCTTCCCTTGTACGGCTTTTCCGTTGACGACTGGCTAACCTCGTGCATAAAGACGAGATGGTAAACGAATGAAGGGCAAGATTCAATAAGCCGGCGAATTGACCCATTTCGGACGGCAAAGTTCCGGTGGATAACTCCAATGTTTTAGGGCACGTCGGTCCAGCGGGAGAGGCAGGATGCGGGTAGTTCTGGGTCCAATGACTTCGACGGTTCGGACTATTTGGGCTGGACGAACCGATCGCCGACCAAATTAGCCTGATATCGTCCTAGCGAAAACCTAACAGGAACCCGGCGAGCATCATTAGTCAGCCAAACCCGGATGTTTAAGGCATCTAGATCCCGGTTTCCAGTCGAGATCGAGATCAGCTGTGCTGAGATCTTCTCCCCGCGAAGATCAAGGACCTCGGCTTGTGATGGGCGAAGAGTAAATACATAAGGTCGATTGTCCCAGAACACGGCCACACGAGTATCGTTGATTGGGTTCGACGCGTCCAGGCTCGGTTTTAGGTTGAAGGAACGCATCGCGTAGATCAGGCTTAGAATATTATGGGTGCCGGCCGGAGCATCGATCCTCGACGTGCCGCCGAAGGAGATGGAATTCGTCTTTTCGTCAAACTCAGCCGCACGGTTAAAGGTTGACAAAGAACCCGTAAGGTTCATTTCCAAGCGTCTGGGACCCAGAGTCGTGGGATTAACAATTGTCTTCACCAGGTCGCCTTTTGCGAATAGACCGTTCTCCGGCGAAGCGTCAGTGAACAAAGCCGTGAGCAATAGGCCGTCATTACCCTGAAACTGCCTTCTTTCAACTGCTTGAAGAGTGAATGACGCTATCGCCTGATCACCGGCCGTTAGGCTATAGTCGAGCGCTTCCCCAAGTACGAATGAAAGATCTGGTCCGAGCGGCTGGTTGTCAACATAGGAAACGGGGGTCGGTGTAGGAACCGGCGCAGGTGTCGGCGTCATGACCGGCACGACCGTAGGAACAGGCTCAGGAGCAGGCTCTAGATTCTGAATGCTGTTCACAGATACACGGAAAGCACCCTTTGATGTCCTGAAGCGGATCAATACCGGCACCTTGGCGTCATCCGTGCTCAGATTGATTCGGACATCTCGCAATCCGAGCTCGGTAAAATACTCGCTCTGGATAGTATGTATCGTTGTCTCAAATTCTCCCGCGTCAGTCCTCACCTTCTCGCCGCCGGCCAACTGGAACATTACCGGATAGATCCTGTCTCCATCGAATATGTTAAAAGTTCCTGATCCCTCAGACTGGCGAAGGCGATAAATGGTCGTCAGAAGATCGTAGTTAGAGGTTGGTGTTGAAAGGAAGTTTTGAATCGTATCCCGCGGCAGGCCGCCGATATGTTGGGTCCGCGAAACATAAAGCGGAAGGCCTGAATGGGGCGATGCAAACACCATACGAGATTCATCGACAAGGTAGAATGCCGCACTCATCAGCTCAAGCGTTTTGATCCGAGCTCGAAGTTCGACCGCTTCAACCTCACCGATCTTTCCCCTCGACACTGTGTGAAGCTCAGCAAAGGCAACATTCGAGAATTTCTCAAATGCTACGGTGTAAGTGATCCGCTCGCCAACACGAAAAAGCGGGTCGCTGGCTGCATCGACGGACCTGTCTGCGGATAGTCCGATGTAAAGGACGTAAAGGAACGCAGCCACCGCAATAGCGAAAAAAAGGCGTCCCTGACGGCAAAGTATTTGAGAAGTCTTTACGAACATTGGTTCGGGTAAGCTTATGCGGCCAATTCGATCTCTCCCAATATGTCCAGAAATGCTTTCCGGCGGTCCGCGGCATCCAGGATAGGACGGCCTACAACTAAGTGACTCGCTCCCGCAGAAATAGCTGCGCTCGGTGAGGTTACACGCTTTTGATCGTCTTTTGTTCCATCTGTTGGCCTTACGCCGGGCGTTACCACCAAGAAATTTGGGTCGGCAACGGCTGCATGTATCTCAGCAGCTTCTTTCGCCGATGCAACCACGCCATCCAGCCCTGAAGAGAACGCAAGCTCGGCCAGTCGATTGACCCTGGCCGCAACATCCGTTCCTTCGCCGATCTCCATCAACCCTTTCTGGTCCATGCTAGTTAACACCGTCACCCCTAGTATCAGCGGCCTGACCCGTTCGGTCGCAACACAGAATTCAGCAACAGCTTCCCTTGTGCGAGTCATCATCTCCGTTCCGCCCGAGGTGTGCACATTGAACATCCAAACACCCAGCCGGGCTGATTCAATTCCTGCTTTCGCCACAGTGTTAGGTATGTCATGAAACTTCAGATCGAGGAACACTCGTTTACCGGCAGAAACCAACTCTTCAACAAAGCCCGGGCCCGCATTTGTAAATAGCTGCAGTCCGACCTTGAAGATCTCGGCTACGTCATCCAACTCGGAAACGACCTCACGCGCACTCGCCTGCGAATCGACATCCAACGCAACGATCAGACGCTCTTTTGCCGACGGCTTTAAGATGGCTTCTATTTGAGTTGCGGTCATTGTTGAAGGTCGGAGAATCGGTTGGACGAGTCTGCATTTAGTTATGCTTCAAGCGAAATGCAATTCAGTCCATGTCGAGTGGGTTGCGAAACGGCTTATCTTTATCGACATCGGCGCGTTTCATAGCTTCTTTGAATTTTTCTTCCAGGATCCTCTCTCGATCTCTAAGCGATGACATCTCCTGTGAGAAAAGAGCGTCTCGAAGTTCTTTCTGCTTTCCGAGTTCCCCCTTTAATTCGTCAAACGAACCGAGTACTTTCTTTTTCTCCTCATGGGAGATAATTGCGCCGGTTTGCCCGTCAATGGTCAGGTTTGATTCGCATCCGGGACATATGACGGTGATCCGTTCCATACCTCCTAAATTGTACCACTTTATGAGGAGTCAATCGATAGGCTTTCTGCCTGGGTCGTTTTTAGGTTTAACTGGCTGAATAGGTTGGGACCGGGCCGCATCAATACCGACCGCTCCAAGGATCGCTGCGGATGTGACTGTCGATAACCCCTCAACCTTGTCCCCTGGAGCCTCGAGCATCCTGCCATCTCGCAGCCATACGATCAATCGTTTGGACGTGCCTTCAGTGACCTTCTCAGCCTTCGCCAATTGCGGATGAGACTTGAAGACGCGTCGTTCGATGAGTATGTCGGTAAGTGCTACAGAAAATTCTGAGTTCTCAGGTGCCGGCCGGGTAGATCCTTTGAGTATCAGTTCGATGTCCGGTTTTGGTGCATTCGGATCGGGTGCCTGGTTCCGCATCTCGTCAATCCTGCGGCTGCGAGAAGGCGATAACCGGTTTGCCATTGCCGTGTTGGAATTCGCTTCACTCAATGGACCGGGTACACCAACAACACCGTTAGAATTCGAATTTGAAGCGGGCGAGCGTTTCTGGTCATTGGACCTGGATTCGCCGGCTTGATAGACACACGACGACGTCATTGCGCAAAGTAAAACCGACAATAGCAACAATAACTGTTTCATCTCATGATCGAACGGGTTATCGCGGAAATAGGAACCCGGGAGGTCTCTTTTTTAGCTTATCAAACCTCGATCTTCCTCTCAAAACTTCGAATTCCGTACGGTTTTGTCTGAGGAGCCCGCTCATCTCGGGCTGTCTGGCGCTTCCGACATTTTTGTCGCCGGCCCACCATCGCCCTCTCACCTCGTTATCTAAAATCCTTAATAATGAAGGAGGCGTTTAACGAAAAGTAAAAGACCGCCCGAAAAACTAGTTTCCCGACGGTCTGCTTAGCCTAAAACAAACTAGGGTGTTAGACGTCAAAATACATGGAAAATTCGAGAGGATGCGGCCTAAGCCTTAATGGCGTGATCTCCTTTTCACGCTTATAGCCTATCCATCTCTCAATCATACTTTGCGTGAAAACATCGCCCTTGAGCAGAAACTCATGGTCAGCCTCAAGAGCCTTTAGCGCATCATCAAGATTTCCCGGGAGTGAAGGGACGCCGGCCAGTTCCTCGGGCGGCAGATCGTAAATATCTTTGTCTAGCGGTTCACCTGGATCGATACGGTTTTGAATACCGTCAAGCCCGGCCATTAGAAGTGCCGCAAATGTGATATACGGGTTGCAGCTTGGGTCCGGAGGCCTGAATTCCAACCGTTTTGCTTTTGGAGAAGGCGAGAACATCGGTATCCTGACGGCCGCCGAGCGATTTCTGGCCGAGTAAGCCAGATTGACGGGAGCCTCAAAGCCCGGGACCAGACGTTTGTAGCTGTTCGTAGTAGGGGCGGCAAAAGCAACCAATGCAGGTGCGTGTTTTAGCAGTCCGCCAATATAGAATCTGGCCATTTCAGACAATCCGGCATAGCCATCACCGGCGAATAAAGGTCTGCCGTCTTTCCAAAGCGATTGATGACAGTGCATCCCGGACCCATTGTCACCAAAAAGCGGTTTCGGCATAAAAGTGGCGGTCTTTTCGAACATGAACGCCGTGTTCTTTACAACATTCTTAAAAAGCATCACATTGTCAGCCGTGTGAAGCAGGTTTGAAAACCTGAAATCGATCTCGCACTGTCCCGCCGTGGATACCTCGTGGTGGTGGCATTCGACATCGATGCCAACGTCAGCGAGTATCAAGGAAATGGTGTTCCGAAGATCAATAAGCGTGTCCATTGGAGCAACAGGAACATATCCCTCTTTTGGCCGAATGTGGTATCCAAGATTCGGCTTATCGTCCCCGCCGACCCTTCCTGAGTTCCAATGACCTTCCTCTGAATCGATGGTGAATCCGGACGAATTCTGGTTGTTGTGGAACCTTGCACTGTCGAAAATGAAGAACTCAGCCTCGGGGCCAACATTGATCGTGTCTGCGATCCCGGTGAACTTCAAATAGCTTTCCGCTCGAACTGCAACCGAACGTGGGTCGAGCCCGTACCCTTCTTTAGTGATCGGTTCAACTACGTTTGCAATAAGGCAGATGGTGGTCTCGTCTGAAAATGGGTCTAACCATACCCGGGAATCGTCCGGTATGAGGAGCATGTCCGATTCATTGATCGCTGCCCACCCCCGCAGACTCGAAGCGTCAAAACCGAATCCGTCCTCGAACACGTCTTCCGTCAGATTATGGATAGGGTAGGTTAAATGGTGCCAGGCCCCTGGCAAATCAGTGAAGCGGATCGAAACGAACTTTGCTTCGTTTTCGGCCGCAAAAGAAAGTATAGATTTTACATTCATGATTTACTCCGCGTATATACAACAACCTAGCTGCGGTTCGAGCGAATGGTCAGGCAATTGTTCATAGTAACTTCCGCTCATTAAAGATATATCCAGATTTAAGCGGACTTGAGCGAACGGCAAGAAAGCTGATCATCCAACTAATTGACCGCAAGTGCTGTCATACGGAATGGCAACAATCGTTCCAACAATGTCCCATAACCCGAAATGCCCTATTTGCAATCATTAGACTACATCTACCCCGGCTGGACGAAACGACTTATGGTACATTTTTGTCGCATGATTCTTGGTATCCTACATTTTTGCATTATTCAGAATTCAGAAGCACAATGATTAAAGCCTGCCGCAGGCCAGCAGGCTAAAGTCGTTGGAGGACCTGAATACGATCAGTCGGTGACCAGCTCGAACCGCTCCCTGGACGCAAAGGCTATGGTACGGCCCTGATTGTTCAGCAGATTCACTTTTCGAAAGTTCTTTGACTCTGCAAACTTAAATGCTCGATTTAGTACTCCTTTCTTTTCGTCATCAGTGAGTGATTCAAATGTCGGCTTGACTACAGCATAGAAAGTGTCTCTGCTTGTTCGCGCGTTCATCACGAACTTTTCGAGTTCAGGGTCATCGATCGAGATCGGTGCTGCGACTAGCAACGACCCTGACTCCGTTCCGCCAGCGAACCTTTCGGCCCAGATGTAAACTCCTCCGCTGACCAAAATGCAGAGAATACAGACAGCCAGCAGCCATCTATTTACGCCAAAGATGTCAAGAGATGCGAAATCGCCTGCCGCTTCGGGTTTCGCCGGTCGGGGCTTTTGAACTTCTGGTTTAGGCTCGACAGCGGCTCCGACGTCGTCAAACTCAGAAATCATTGGCTCTATCTGGAGAACCTCTGCAAGCGTGATGCTCCTTGCAGCTGCACGGGATATCAGCTGATCGTCAGCGAAGCCATACTTCTGCTCAACCGTTTCCGTACCAAATCGCGCCCTTTCCCTGCCGATGAGTTCCACGAATTGATTGCCGATGGAAAGATTGCAGCGAATTGCTGCCGCAATTACCTCCGGAACATAAAACATCTCGGCACACGCCTCTTTGTACAGGCGGACGCGATTGAAGAAATCTGATTCCAGCAGTTCATCGTAGGAACTCGCCTCTTCGACTTCAGTTCGAAATTCGTTGAATCGCGTAACAGTAAGTGAAACTTCGATCTTGTCTCCCTCGCTGGTATAAAGGGCGATGCTGGACCAATTCCCGTATAGAGTATTGATATGCCCGATCATCTCGTCATGTTCAAACAGCATTTGACGGGTGCCATCGCCGGCATCACGGGAAAATAGGCGAGTAAAAATATAGTCAAATTTAGCGCGGACGTCTTCAGAGTATGGAGAATTTCTATAGAACCTGGCCAGCGAAATGAGGGCCTGTGAACTCAATACCGGGCGGGACTCTTCACAGAACCTCCGAATACTTGTGACCGAGATCCTTTGATCGCGTTCATAAAGAGAAAAATTCCAAGCTTCGGTCTCTTGACGCAGCAGGTACTCGGCCGCTGCGTGAACGGGGGAATTCACGTCTCCGGCCACCTGCAAGAACTTATGGAGCGCTTTTTTCGCCCCCAGTTCATCGTACGAGGCCGGAACGATCTTAAGATGTTCTCGCTCTATGCCCGAAAAAACATGGTCGACCATCTGGAGGCTTGAAACCTCATCCATCGCCCGTTTCCGGTAAAATTCAGCCTCGGTGGAAGGCTTCTCAATAGTCGGTACATCATCCTCCACCCGTTCGCCTGCGTCCCGCTCTGCTGGATCTGCATCGGCCTCACCAGGCCGGTGAAAGTTGGAACTTGGTCCCGAATCGGCTTCCGGTCCGCTCCCGGCACTCGGGCGGGCCGCGGCATCGGCCCGCTGCAGATCGATGACGGTGTCCTCAAGAAGATTCTCTTTCTTAAGCTCGTCTATCAGGTCCTCGAATACGCTCATTTCGTTTCCTCGTAGAACGGAAGGAACACAGGATCGTCAACAAATCTAGTTATCTTCTGCGCCGGGCAAAACTCGCTGGACACCGTCATTTGTCACTTCAAAACGATAAGTAACTCCACCTGCATCGCGGAAAGCCGCGATCGTGTAGCCCTCTCTCAGCTCAGCATCGGTCGGGTTTAGCGGGGTCATTTCAAACGTAAAATTGTGGCGAAACATTCTATTAACGACAATCGTACCGAGGCCGTTGGAGTTCAGAGTATTAAGCTCATCAAGCCTTGCAAATCGTTGATTTTGCGAAAAGAACATAGCTTGGCTGGAACTCATTACCTTCATCGTCGCGTGAACGCTCCGATTCTCAGCCGCGATTATACCGCGTTGGAAAGCGGGAATAGCAAGGGCGGCAACAACACCAATGATCACGACTACGATCAAGAGCTCTATCAACGAAAAACCGTTCTCTTCTGTTCTTTTATGCATGGTTTTCACCTCAGACCCCGTGACAAAGTGACAACTTCTGGCACCATTTTTTGTTAACTCTTCGCCGAAATTGATCAAGCGAAACGGCTAAATTGCTTATTTACTTGCAATTTCAATGACCCGATGAGTTCTCTCAGGGTCGCCCTTAACCTCTAGAGCAAGGCTTATGCCATTGATCGATTGGCACCGAATGCAGGTTTGCAGCAGGCGAGGCTGTTGCAGCCTTTTTGGGGAAAACGAAGGAACCTACCCTGCCTGAAAACTGCAATTATGTCTCCCTTTCCGTAGCCTGTAGGTTGCTTTGACCCTCTTGAAAGCCAGTAAAATCGGGCCTATTGTTCCAAATTTCTATTTTTGATACACTTACGGCTTTTGTTATCAGAATATGCTTTTCGGCACTATGTGCGGAGGGGTGGGCTTTGAGCACCGTCATCGAACAAACTAAAGAGATCTACGGGATAGACAACTGGGGAGCTGGTTACTTCGGTGTAAATCGAAAGGGAAACCTGACAGTTATCTCGCCAGACAACGAGAATGTTTCGGCCGATCTTAAGGAGATAATTGAAGATCTTCGGAAACGGGGTATCAATCCGCCGGTGCTTCTTCGATTCCCGCAGCTTTTGTTCGGACAGATCCGAAGGCTGCAGACCGCTTTCAAGAAATCTATCAAGGAGTTCGAGTATGACGGCGGCCACCTTTGTGTTTACCCGATGAAGGTAAATCAGAATCGGGCGGTGATAGAAGAATATTTGCGGGAAGGTTCACGCTATAACTTTGGACTAGAGGCCGGTTCAAAGGCTGAGCTCTATGCGGCGTTGGGTCTCGAACAATCAAAGGACAGCTTGTTGGTACTTAATGGCTTCAAGGATCGAGATTTCGTCAAGCTGGCTTTTGTCGGAGCGGCGGCGGGAAAGAATGTGGTCATCGTGATCGAAAAAATGAGCGAGCTTGCACACACATTCAGTCTTATTGCCGAGACCACTTCCGAGAACCCGGAAGCAAACCTTCCAATGCTTGGGGTTCGCGTTAAGCTTTACTCAAAGGGCAGCGGTAAGTGGGAAAAATCAGGCGGAGAAGCGGCGAAGTTCGGCCTAACGACAACCGAGATCCTGGACGTGATAAGGCAGCTGCAAGAGGCTGAGCGAGTTGACATGCTAAAGCTGCTTCATTTCCATATTGGTTCGCAGCTGACAGACATCAAGCGAATAAAGAATGCCATGAAAGAGGCTGCCCGGACTTATTCAAAGATCCGTCAAATGGGCATCCCGATCGAGTATCTCGACGTTGGCGGAGGAATGGCGGTCGATTACGACGGGTCACGGACCTCTTTCGAATCGTCAGCAAACTATAATGCTCGCGAGTTCGCTAACGACGTCATTTATGTCATCAAGACAGTTTGCGATGATGAGAACGTTCCCCATCCCACCATAATTCAGGAATCAGGAAGATATCTCTCCGCATATCATGCGATCCTCGTCACCAACGTCCAGGATGAGATCGAGACGGTTGTTGAAGATCTCACCCCGATGAGCGTTAGTGTTAATGACCCCCAGGTGGTTCGCGAACTCGGTGATCTTCGAGAAGCGATCAATGCAAAGAACTACCGTGAGTACTATCATGACGCTCTAGAACATCGAGAGGAACTTTTCACGATGTTCAATCTAGGCCTTATCTCCCTTGAGGACAAGGGAAAAGGCGAAGTTCTCTTCTGGGATATTTGCGAACGAGCTGATCTTTTTGCCCAGCAAAAGAAGTATGTTTCCGAAGAGTTTGATGACCTTCGGCGGCTGATGTGCGCTAAATATCTTGCCAATTTTTCTGTGTTTCGTTCAATGCCGGATAATTGGGCGCTTGAGCAGTTGTTTCCAATAATCCCGATCCACAAGCTCAACAAAAAGCCTACGGAATATGCTACTCTATGCGATATAACCTGCGATTCGGACGGGATTGTCGACAAGTTCGTCGATCTTCACGATGTCAAACCTGTCCTCGAGCTGCACAAACTCGCGAAGGACGAACCTTACTATCTGGCAATGATGCTCGTTGGCGCTTATCAGGAAGTGATGGGCAATAACCACAACCTGTTTGGCGTGCCGCATGAAGCGCACATTTACATCGGTGACGATGGGCATATCATCAAAAAGGTCATTCCCGGAGCCACTTTGGCCGAGTCGCTTGCCGCCGTGCGATTTGATGCGATCCAGCTGCATGATCAGTTCAGGCGAAGCGTCCTTCAGAGGATCAAGGATGGCGATCTGTCCTCGAAAGAAGGTAATCAGTTGATAGAGTTTTACGAAAATCAAGCGAATAGCTATACGTATCTTTCACCAAACGGCATTTAGGGCCGTTCAAGAGCGCCTTGGGCACTCACGCAAGGAAAACGTCTTTAATTTGGAGAATCTGAAATGGTAGCGCAAAAAAAGTCAAAGTCCGCAAAGTTCCTAACCGTTCCGACGAGGCCCGTACCTATTGACCGGGATCGCTCGGTTGCGGGTCTTCTTGAAAAGATGGAGGGTGCGGGCTTTGGGGCAAAACAGCTTGCCGAGGCCCACAGGATCTGGCTAGATATGCTGGACGATAATTCAACGATCTACGTTTGCGGCTCGGGCAACTTGATTCCGTCCGGCATGCGCAGGCTGCTTGCGTACGTCATAAAGAACCGATTTGTTGACGTCCTCGTAATGTCGGGCACGGTACTGTACCACGATATCCACGAAACCCTCGGTCGAAATCATTTCCAAGCCCACCCAAGCATGAGCGACGAGGATCTGGAGGGTGCCGATATAGTACGGATCGGGGATATCCTCGCGAATAGCGAAGAATATCAAGAAGCCGACGAGTGGATCGGCAGTGTCATCAATCAGCTAGACCTGACCCGATCTTACTCAACTCGCGAATACCTGCATCTCCTCGGACGAGAACTAGCCGAGATCGCCCATGAAGATGGCATCATGACCTCGGCATACAAGGCCCGAATACCTGTATTCTGTCCGGACCTGGTCGGTTCCGAGATGGCGATCGGCATTGCTCGGGCCCGCTTTGAGAAGAAGTCTCAATTCATGTTCGATACCACTCAAGACACGATGGACATGATGCAGATCTCGCAGAAGACACGACATTCGGCACTTATTGCTCTGGGCAGCGCGAACAGCCAGAAAATGCTGAACCTTACCGAGTATTGTTCTTACATCACAAGGACGACGATGCGGGGACATAAGTACGCGATCTCGATAACGACGGATTCTGCCCCACTGGAAACTCGAACACCTTCATACGGCGGCGTGCATACTTCAGCATTTGGAAAGTTAGTACGTGGTGCGACGACGGCCTATGTTCCGGCCGACCCCTCGATCGCTTTGCCGATGATCATTACCGCACTTTCGCAGACGGCGGCTAAATTCATGAAAGGTCGAAAGCGTCCGAGCTTTTCATTTTCGGGCAAGGATATGACAATTGACGTCCCGTGATAGCCTTGGGTGAACGCGCTTCAATCGCCCGGTTAAGGTGCAAATTTGTGATCTTCATTTAACGAGTTAAAGAGACGATGTCTGAATCAGCCAATCTCCCTATGAATTTCGGCGGAATCGATGACCCTGCCTATTCTGCCTTTGAAAATGCCAAGGTGCTTATTTGGCCGGTTTCTTACGAAGGTACGGTCTCCTACGGAACCGGGACGGGCTCGGGAGCGATGGCGATCATAGACGCCTCCCGCAATATGGAGCTTTATGAGGAAGAAACCGGCAAGGAAGCATACAGGGTCGGGATACATACACTTGGCGAGTTTCTGCCTAGATCGACGCCGGAGTCGATGATGGATTCCCTGTATGCAGAAACCAAGCGATTGCTCGGGGCTGAAAAGTTTGTTTGCATGATCGGCGGCGAACATTCTATCTCCGCCCCCGTAATCAAAGCCCATGCCGAAAAGTTCCATGACCTCAGCGTTCTTCAGATTGACGCACACGCCGACCTGCGAGACACCTACGACGGCACGCCCCATTCACATGCATCGATAATGGCCCGTGTAGTAAAGGATCTGAAGGTCCCGTCAGTTCAGGTTGGCATCCGCTCTCTTTCTGCTGATGAAGCGCAGGCTCTTGAAGAGGGATTACCGACTCGTGTTTTCTGGGCCAGGGATATCGTCGGCCGTACGAATTGGATAGAAGATGCAGTCGATTCCCTCTCCGACACGGTTTACCTAACCATCGATATTGACGGACTTGACCCCAGCCTTGTGCCTACGACCGGAACACCGGAACCAGGTGGTCTGGGATGGTACGAAACCCTCGGGCTGATCCGCCGCGTCGCAGAGCGAAAAAGGATAGTGGGGATGGACTTGGTCGAGTATTCGTATGTGGAATCCTATGATGCACCAGCGTTCCTTTGCGCAAAGCTGATATATAAATCACTAGCCTACATTTTCCAGCACGACGTTCCGAACGCCGACCCAGATGAGGTTAGATCGGGCCACTAAAGCCCGGTTGCTTCCTCCTTCAAAAGTTTCGATGCAATGACCTGCTCGTTATTCAATTGGCCCAACATTTCGAACTTCCTTCCCATTTCGGCGTATAATTTAGGGATACTTGCGTCGTAAAGCTCGTAATATAGAGTCTATAATTTTTTGTTTTAATGGAGACAGACAGATGTTTTGCACAAGATACTCATTTTTTCTAATTGTCTTCGTCGCGCTGATGGCCAGCGGTTGCGGGCGGATCATGAGTGCCGATACGCCGGGTGGTTCCGCAGAACCGCTGCCGCCGCCGCAGCCCGTGGTTGTGGAGGGCGTCAGAACTTCTTACGCAGACGTTGTCGAGAAGACGTCGCCGGCCGTTGTCCGCATACTTTCTGAAGGCCGTTCTAATCAGCCTTCTATCGAACAGTCCCCGTTTGGCGACGACTTTTTCCGGCAGTTCCCGATCCCGCGTAACCAGCGTCCTCAGCTCCAGCGCGGTGTCGGATCCGGCGTTGTCGTCAGCGCCGATGGTACTATCCTGACCAATGCTCATGTAATCGATGGAGCGGACAAGATCACGGTACTGATGGCAGACAACAAGACATTCGAAGCAAAACTGGTCGGTACCGACAAACCAAGCGACCTGGCCGCACTCAAGATCGAAGCGCAGAATCTTCCGTATCTTACATTGGGTAATTCTGACACGGTTCGGGTAGGCGACATAGTTTTGGCAATTGGAAATCCACTCGGTATCGGTCAGTCGGTTACCTCTGGGATAATCTCAGCCAAAGGCCGGCGGACCGGCTTGAGCGACGGAAACTTTGAAGACTTTCTACAGACCGATGCCCCGATCAACCGAGGAAACTCGGGCGGAGCGCTCGTAAACCTGAGCGGTGAGCTGATCGGTATCAATTCTCAGATACTTTCCTCGCCTGGTTCCGGTGGTGGCAATATCGGCATTGGATTCTCGATCCCGTCTAACATGGCGAAATCGGTAATGGAGCAACTCCTAAAAGATGGTCGGGTACGACGCGGACGGCTCGGCATCGGTATTCAAAATCTCACTGAAGACACGGCGCGAGCTCTCGACCTCGAATCGACCTCCGGTGTCTTGGTGAGCAACGTTGAACCGGGGAGCGCCGCTGAGAAAGCCGGTTTGAAACGTCGTGACATAATCATTGCGATCAACGGCGAAAAGATCGAGGACAGCAATGTCCTGCGAAACAAGATAGCAGGAACGCTTCCCGGAACGGAGATCAAGCTAACGGTACTGAGGGAGGGCAAACCTCAGGATCTCTCAGCGGTTCTTGATGAGTTTGATGCCGACGGCGTGGGCCGGGGCAGAACACCTGAGGGAGAAAATAACCCGAGAGCGCAGGGCGATAGCGGTAAACTAGGCCTAAGCCTGCAGCCATTGACCCCAGACGCGGCGAGGCGTTTGAACATTCCCGAAACCACTGAGGGATTGATAGTGACGGATGTTGATCCCGGCGGTGTTGCGGCGGAAGCCGGTATTAATAGAGGCGACGTGATCATGGAAATAAATCGTCAGCCCGTCAGGTCGGTCGAGAACGTTCAGTCAGCCCTTAGTTCGGCGGGGGACAAGCCGATCCTGCTGCTTATTTCACGAGGGGGACAGACGGTTTACCTCACCGTAAGACTTCGTTAACAAAGCCTCGGGTTTGAACTATGAATGGGCCGATGTGTAACAAGCATCGGCCTTTTGCGTATTCCGAAAACTGTGCTAGAAACCTTGTATGTTCGAAAAGATCTATCTTGCTGCACTGGGCATCTGCGTTGCCCTGATGTCGTTTCTCACTTGGTATTCGTGGGATTGGCTAAAGAGTATCGGTGCTCCAGCGGCTACCATTGGAGGGTACCGTTATTATGCGGGTATCTCATTCACTTTCCTCTTGATCTCCTCGGTGGCGCTTCTCATTTTTGCAAGCTTCCTGCTGGCGCGGTTTCGCCGCTCTTGGATGCTCTGGGCAACCTTCGTTTATTTCGCTTTCTTCGTTATAATTCGCTATTTTTTTCTTGAACGCTCGGCCGCCCACTACGCGATCGAAAGCGGGCTTATCTCACCGGGCCTTTCTTTTGCTCCGCTCTGGGGAACCGCCGTCGTTATTGGCGCCGCTGCCATCGTTTTTATTGATCAGCTCATAATAGTTCGTTTGACGGAGAGACTTTACCCATCAAAGAAAGAAGATTCGGAAGGGGAAGGTGAGACCGATCCGGATCCGGCCGGTAATGAGGCCGTCCCAGAGACTTCAGAAATTTCGAATGGCTAGTTCTCGTTTGAGGCTAGTCGATCATCGAGTGGTAAGGCTCACTTTCGGGGAGCTTAGCTCCTGCGAAGCTGGATGGGTTCTAAAGACTCAAAAGGAAAATGGGCTTCTGAAACATTAGAAGCCCATCATTTATTGGTCGGGACGGCGAGATTTGAACTCACGACCTCTCGCACCCCAAGCAAAGTTGGCAGGTTTTCACAAGTTGTCATAATGACGCAAAGCCAATCAAATCAAGGGTTTCCCGCGATGGACAATTTGTTGTAAATCTCGCTGATCGGGAAAAGTGCAACCATCTTGCAACCATCTTCGGCTGGGCTTCGGAATTGATCAGGGTCGGAAAAGTTCGGCTTAATCTTAACATTTTAATGAGGGCCTCCGCTAATTTATTTGCATCGGTTCATTAATTAACCGCTGATTGCGCGAGCCACGATACTCGCCCGCCTTGTCACTCAATTCGGTCATGAACGGACCATCGATAAGCAGATCTATGTGGGTCAGGATGTAATCGACGCTCGGCTGTTTTCGACTGATTAGGCTTTCGAGCGTGTAACCCGAGTAGACCGTCACGTGTAAGCCGTACCGCTTGAGTCGGGCGACGAGTTCGGCGACCTCACCGGCTTGATCGAAAGGCTCGCCCCCAATAATTGTGACGCCGTCGTGCCGTTCGCGGTTCGCGACAATATCTCGAACTATCGAGCTGATCGATGTTCGACTACCGTTGCCGCGCTCGTGCGTTTGCGGAACATAACATCCCGTGCAACGGATCGAGCACCCGGACAGTTGGACGACGCTTCTCCGGCCGGGCCCGTCAACGACCGAATCGTGGTAGAGGCGATATAACCAAATGGAGAAATTATCGGGAACCGTCGATTCGCTACGCACAGGACTCTCGCCATAGCCAATTGGTATATCTTGTTCCACCGGTTTTGCGCAGTTCAGGTTCATGCGACGTCCGAGTTCCTTCTGCAATTCTTCGGCCACTTCAGTAGACGACCGGGAGATCTCGACGGTGACGCGGCCTGCGTCAGGTTCGAGAACGAAAACCAACTCCCTATCCGTTCGACTCGATCCGGGCTTTCGGCTGCGGCTTGACATAATATTCCTTCGTTTTTCGGTCTGTTGCGGGAGTACCGAGAACCTGTTTTAACTGGCGAGCAGCTTGCTCGCACGCGGGGCCTCGAACGCCCTTGATCTCGGTGTCGCACTTACCGGTTTCGGTATCGATTGTGAATTCGATTTCAGCCATGTCTTTCCTTTTGGAGTCTAGAATTTGACGCGTATCTTGATCGTCTTTCCGATTCGCTCTTTGACAAGTGTTCCACCGAGTTTCCTAGCCATCTTTCGGGCGGTGGCTTCGTGATAGTGATTCTGGAGCCGAACAATAAAGTCCCTCCCCAGCCGATAATCGAGATCCATGTCGTCAATTACGGCGACGTATCCCGACGACGTTTTCTGAAAGCCAATATCCGCGAGAAGATGATGGCTCTTTACGTCGCTTCGCCGGATTATGATGTCGGCCACGCGGGCATTACGTTTGTCCCAGCCGTCAAGCGGTAAGTTGTTACCTTGAGTTACGGTATTAAATCCGATGTCAGCCAACGCTTCGAGCAGCAGATCGCCATTCGCAAAGGACTGAGACTCGAAAGTCATGTATTTGCTCATAATATGCCTCGATCAAAACTCATAAACGCGATCGGGACGCTGCCCCGTTAGTTTGGAGCCTTCGACTCTCGGGGCCACTCCCTTGATATTGTTGCGAGCCCATTTGCGAATCTCTTCGATCTTTTCGCTCATCATCTGGGCTGTCGGCGTGAGCTTTGCGGCTGCTTTGAGAATATCCGGGGTCTCGGCAAGACGATCGTCGTCGATAAACGCTTCGAGAACTCCGTCCTTGACCGTCTCCTCGATCTCGGAGCCTGAAAAATCCTTACTCTTTTCCACCAGTCGGTCGATATCGAATCGGTTCGGATCGAGTTGCCGCTTCTTCAGGTGCACCTTGAATATCTCCGCCCTGTCTTCGGACTCCGGAAGATCGACGAAATGAATGTAAGAGAATCTCCCGATACGAAATTGTTCGGACTCAAGCTCACGAACATCGTTGGCGGTTGCAAACACCAGCACATCGCGATTGTCCTGCATCCAGTTGAGGAGAAAAGAGATCGTTCGGGCCGTTTCGCCGCCGTCCGTCTTGTTCGAGGACTTCATTCCCGAAACGGCCTTCTCAAACTCGCTGATCCCCAAAATGCCCTTGATCGTTCCGGCAATAGATAAGGCACGCTTGATCGACATCGCCGACGAACCGATCACGCCGCCACCCTCGCCCATGATTGAGCCGAAGTCGAGGTCGAGAAGCGCTCGATTGGTGATGCTCGAAGCTACGCGTTTGCAGAGGTCCTTTCCGCAACCTGGAAGGCCGACCAAAAGTATCCCCTTGCAAGGCTCGACGTGACGCGCTTTCGCTGCGGGACTGAATGTGTATGCGGCGCGTTCCAGAATTGCCCGAAGCGATTTGTATCCGCCGAGATTGCTGGCTGGCTCTGGATGGACATAAGTCAGCGAGCCGCTACCGCGAATAACGTTCTTCTTCTCTTCAAGAATTACCTTTATCGACTCTTGGTTTAGCCCGTTGCAGCTGATCACGGCTTTCGCGATCACATTGCTAATCTCGCCGGCGGTTAACCCGAGCAGCGATTGGAGCAGAGCGACCTGCGTGTCGGCCGTGAGATCGATATCGAGACCGTTCGACCTTAAGTTCTCAAGCTGCAAATCTATCGAGTCTTCGATCTCTCCTTCCTTCGGAAGATCTAATTCGATTTGCGTAACCTCCTTCTCCAGGGTTTTCAATTCGGGAAAGTTTGGGCCGACAAAAAGAACCGTCGCCTTGGTCGATTTGAGCTTCCATGCGATCTCGCGAAGGCGTCGAACGAGCAGCGGATCTTCCTGACCGTACGGCGAAATGTATGGGGCGTAGTCGCACAACAGAAAGATGCCGGTCTTCTGCTCGCCGATGAATCCGAGAACGCTCTCGGGGTCGTCCGTGTCTCCTACCGAAACTGGTGCCTGCTGAAGGCCGTCGTTCGGATCGACAACCTTTTGCAAGCCGGTTGGGCGACTCCAGAAATACAGCGGCTTTTCCTTGTGCCGCTCCTGAAAGACCAGATCGAGAAGGGCCTCTCGAACCCTGTCTTCCTCATAAGTGTTGATCGCGATCAGCGGATATCTTGCCCTTATCCGAATATCCAGTTCGTGCAGGAATTTCCGGATGCTGTCGGCATCGGTTTCTTTTTCGGACATGTTAGTTCTCAGAGATCAGGAGACTGACCGGGCAACAAGCGTTCTGTTGTTGCCGTTCTGCGGCGGAGGGCTGGTCATACGCTCCACTTTCTGCATCTCTTCGCGGGATGCAATTCCGTTTTCAATCCTGAATCCAAGATTCGCGATTGCTCGTCCAACGGCGCTCGTTTCGCCGTTTTCGATGAACGAGGTGGTATTTACATACCCTTGACTACGAATCTCGAACGCATGACCGGTGGCGCTCGGTTCGGCATCGTCGGGACAGCGAAAGACGCTCGCTTTTATACATACGAAGCCGGTTTCCTCATTGAGCTTCACGATTTCAGTCACGATGCGTCCTTCCGGGTACTTTTCGTAGAACTCCGCAATCCGCGCGTGAACGGGGATGTATTTGGTCAGATCGAATTGTGCCATCGTGATAACCTCTTTGGCTGATTCCGTTTATAGACGTGTTCCGTCACAACTCCAGGGCGGAAAGCCGGTCTTCGTCGAGCAATCGTTTGGAATGAACGGTGGTTGCTCGGAGAACGTCGGTCAAAACCGTTCGCATCTCCTCCGGTGAACGAGTTTTCACATCGCGGCCGGCAGCGTCTTTCAATCGGTGCAAGACGTTATCGAGCGAAGTATCGCCGGTGAAATTCATGAGCGAGTACCACTCGCACATCTGCCGAGCGCGTTTTGCGAGCGCACCCGAAACGAAATCAGCATCGCGAAGGCGGTCGGCCATCTCGGCGGCTGCATCGCAGATCTTCGATGTAATCTGAGCAAGCCCTTCCTTAATCGGTGAAACCGCTTCTTCGGCCTCGCGGCGTGCAGCTTCGATTTTCATGTCGCGGATTCGTTCTTTGACCTCACGTTCTCGGCGAAGCTCGTCTGAAAAATCGTCAACCTTGATTTGTTCAATGCGGCGTTTCGAATCGAGTTCGAGCGCGACTGCCGTGTGCTCTGCTTTAACCTTCGCCGCTTCAAGCGAAAGTCCGCGTGCGAGGTTCTGCTCCGCGATCATTTCAGAGCCGAGAACGATCACCTTCGGCTTCATCGTTATCACGAGCCCGTCGCGAACCATTTCACGAGTCGGGACCATATTTAACGCCTGCGCGACGACAGCTTCGATAAACTCCGCCCGCTCGAACGGCTCCGAAACAGTTGCCTGCAGCCGGTCGGCGGAGTCTTCGGCAAGTTCGCGAAAGCTGTCCACAAGCAAAGCAACGATCTCATCGTATTTTCCTAAGACGTCAGCCTTTGCCGCCGCGAGGGTTTCACAAGCTCGCAAGTACGCGTGTTCGAACTCCTCGAACGCACTCCACGGAATCCATTTATATTCGTTAGTTCCCCAGACCGTTTCGCATAGCGTAAATCGAAATCCATATTTGCCGAGCGCGTTATGCGCCTGCGCCTGTCCTCGCATTAGCTTGTTGCGGTAAACATCGGGAAGAAGGCCTGCCCGCGGGGGACTAACCCGCACAGCCGCATGCTCGGGAAGCTTAACGCCGAGGGTCTTCCAATCAAGTTGCCGCACGAGCATTCCAAACCCGCGACAGTCAATATTCATGAAGATCCCTTCGCTTTCGAGCGCCGAAAGATCGAACGGCAGCGATTCCACCTCGCTTGCGCCGATCCCTAGCTCGACAGCCGCCTTCTCTTTCCTCTCATCGAGACGCCGCCGAACATTTCTAGCTAACTCCGAAGACAGTGAGTTCTCAAAAGGCGGTCCGACTGGTGTACGCGACGCGCAATCGGCGTTCACGGGAGGCACGGTATTATGCGTTTCCTGGGGCTGTCCGTTTCGGCCGAAAATATTTTGGAGGACCGACGAGGCCAACGAATCCGCCTGTGGCACCGGAACGTTGGTGAGGGTGCTGTATTGCTGATTTTCCATCTTGACATGTTTTATCAGCCGCTTCTTTGTTCATTCAAAGCGGGTTGTGGAAATGCAATCACTCAGTAGAGCGGGTTCAAAGTCTTGTGCAGGCTCAACCCGGACACCATGAATATCTAGTTCTTCAAGTTCGCTCAAGGTGAAAGACCCGAACTCCGCTTCAAACCCGATCACATAACCGAAGAAAATGAAATCATCGCCGTTCGACTCACCCTCGGTAACAAACCATGTCCAGCCGCTTCCGGGAAAGAAGAACGTTGCGTGAACTATCGGGTCCTTTGAAAATTCCTGTTCGCGTAATCTAGGGAGCCGGCTCCTAAGAGCCTCGTTAAGGAGCCTCGACATAAGCTATTTCTTCCTTCGGATCGCGGTAGCGACTTGTTCCGGCGTGCAGTAGAGCGAGCGGCCCGTTCCGCTTTCGAGATCGAAATACGAGGCGAATCTTTTGAGCGATCTTGTGAGAAACATCGCGGTAAGCATGTCAGCCATTTCGACGGCGACCCGTTGATTGATGTTCAGGCTTTGCTCGCCCATTCGGATACGATCGGGACATGAGAGAGCTTCCGGCCGCGCAGTTTCGGGCGCGGTCTTTTCCTCGGCAAGCAGATCTGGGTGAATCAGCGACGGAGCCGGAAGCGACCGGCAAATACTCGTTCCGGTAAAATGTTGTTCCGGCTTTATTCGCTTTGTGTTCGAACCAAGAAGTACCTGCCCGGACGATCTGCCATTTCCCCCATCGATCCACCAAAGGCTTGGTGCATCGGATGAACCGTATCCTCGAAATTTGTCGATCGTGTTATGAATATCTCTTCGTGAAAGATAGTTATCGACGCAGCCGACTATCACGGTTAGGCTTCGATAGTCGCTGGCCGATTCCTTCAGATGCTTTTCGGCATCGAACCTGTAACAAGAAAACTTAGTCTCAAGTCCCCAAGCCATTGTGATTCTTTCGGCCAGGGTTTGGGCTTTGAATGTGCCGACCTCGGCCGAACAGAAGTTACTCCGCGGAATGTTACCGCTCTCTACGACGTCGGGATCGACGATCAACATCGCAACCGGCTTGTTCTCCTGTTGTTTCAATTCAAATATCAGCCTCGCAATAGCCGGAATTACGAACGAACCGGTTCCGCCCGCACCGACGACAACGAACCGCAGGGAGCTGTATTCTCTCGCCATCACGACGGCCGCCTGAGAAAAACTTAGATCGATGTTCATGCCAGCATCATTTCGAGCAGGGCTTCGATCTCGTTCAGATCGGCGATGCCCTGCGGAAGTCGGCCTATCCACGCGAAAGGAATCTGAATCAGATGGTCGTAGACGCCGCAGCGAAACCGAAACTTGGGCTTTTCATGAGCGTCTATAAGAATCCCAAAAATACGGAACTTACCGGATTCGTCCCTGTCATCCGCCCTGCTGAAGTTCAAAGCTTCCGGCGGATGAGTGTGGAGTTCGATACAAGCTTCAGCGTATTCGGGGAGACTGTCGTCGGCGATCGTTGACGCCCATGTTCGCGACCGACTTGCAGGACGCCACTGCCAGGATTCGCGCCGCTTGTCCCAATAGACGAGATAGACTTCTTCCTTGAATTCCGTTGAGTCGTGGCTGAACCTTGCGTGCGTGAGAATTTCATCCCATATCCTTGTCGGCACTCTCGGCCGATGCCATTTGATCCCGACGAAAACCTCGGGGAGTCCTTTTATCTCGCGGCCGCTAAGGGGCACAGAAACCGAGAACTCATCACGCTGTGCTCGAAGCATCACTCCGTTCCCCGCGAGGATGTACTCGTAGAGAATTGCCTCTATCGATTCCCACCTCTCACGCGCAACCCGATGCCCGATGAATTTGGTGGAGATGAATGGCTGTCTTGGTGGCGACTGCTCAATCGATTGAACATCCGTGGATCTAAGAAAAACGCGAATCATATCTTCGCTGCTCGACTATCGACTCCCACGCGTCCTCAACGGTGCTGCTCGAAGTGATCAATTGAGGTGCAGGAAACTTCTTTACTTTGCCCGCCGCTAGTTTGATAAGCAGATTGCGAACGTCGTCCGGCTCCGTCTGGCAGCGATTACCGGCATGATCGCCATTGAACGGCGCCTCGAAGATTAGTTTCCAGACGTCACTCAGCGATGAAGGGTGGGTCTCCGGCACCTCGTTCTTTCCAAAACAGATCTTTCCCGAACCAATGTTCGGCAGTGGTGCGACGGCAAGACGGGTCTTTGCGGAAATACTATTAGCGGAAGTCGCCCACAAGTAGTAGTCCTTTCCTTTTCCGAGAAGGATTAGCGTTGGAACCGGTACCGAAATCTTCTCGACATTCCCGGACGAAAGTGCGACATGGATAGTACGTACCGCTGCCGGCTCGTACGAAATGATCGCGTTTCCCTCTGATGCTTCGCGATATCTCAAAACGCGTCGGCCCAGCCATCCAGTGTCGGTATGAACGCCGCGAAAAGCACGCGAGACTTGATCGCTCGAAAGAGCCTTGACCGATGTCATCTCTTCCTGAAAATTAGCAAAGAGATACTGCCCCGGAAGAAAATAGAGAGCGGCTGAAGCGTCCTGCGGGACACTCGGAAAATCCTTCATATTGCTGATATCGGGTATTTCTATGTGGGATCGCAGGAGCCGTTGTTCCAGAATGAGATCAGCTCCGAAAGGACCTGTCGGGGGTTCGCCTCAATCCGCTCATCAAGCCTCTCTAAGTTGGTAAATGCTTTTCCGGCGTCCTTGTGAGTCTGGGTCAGCAATTGAATCGTCTCTTTGTTCCAGTCGAACAACTCCGGATATTGACAGTGCGAAATGTCGAGCCACGGGTTGCCAGTTGAATGATCGACGAGTTTGATCAGCTCACTGTATGGCCTGGTCTGGATGCATTGTTTCTTCTTCCATACATTCGCGTGTGGAGATTTCGCGACTTCCGGAAAGTCTTGAGCCGACAAACCGTACTTCTCCGAAAAGAAAAACCAAACCTCGTCGTCTCGAAGGTAGAAAAGTAACCCTGCCACATAGCTTACCCGCAGACTATCAAAGTCTATATCTTCGCAGCAGAGATCAAAGTTTAGAGGCATAATCACGAATTGCTCGAATTCCAACTCGGGATCGTCATTCCAATAGTCGAGAAGTGGAAAGCATTTTTCGTTAACAAGCTGGAATAGCTCGTTTACTCGCTCACTATATTTTTTATAGTTTCCGGCGCGGTAGAGGCTCGCCTTTGACTGCTTCCACTCCTCGGGAAACATGTCTCTGTAGAGAGCATATTTCTGCTGTTCGGCGAGAACGCGCGAGACAGTATCGCAGGCCGCCGCCGCATTATGGCTACGAGACTTGAAACCCAGATACTCAAGCGAGCGGAGCAGCTTGTCGCCGAATGAACCAGTCGTCAAATTGCTTTCCGTAAATGCGACAGCTTGCCCAATACCGCCCGAGATCCAGGTTTCCATAGAAAAATCTCAGAACCCGCGAGGAACATACCGAAGCGGGGTGGGCGGGGATTTCAGAAACGCGGCGCGATGGCCGTCAATCGCTTCGATCTCTCGTGCACCTATATCAAGCACTTTCTCCGCCTCCGCAACCTCGTTCACGCTGAGCAGTTCAGTTACGTCTCTTCGCATCAGCTTATCGGCAAGAATGATCGCCGGATTGATTTGCTCGGGTTCATCAAGAAGTCGTGTGAGGGGAGACTTGCCGTTCATCACGCTCCTTTGTGCTGGGCTCGCTTAACGATCGTGACCGTCAACTTTCCATCTTTGATCTCCCGGGTAATGTTCGCATTTTCGACGGACGCAAAGTGCGGCTGCAGAACGACCTTTAGTGTCTTGTCTTCCTGTGCCAAAGCCGCATCAAGTTCGAAGCTCTGTCCCTCAATCTTGATCGTCGCCTTCGGATCTGTGACCGCATCGCTTTTGTCGGTCGACTCGATACTATCTTTTGTTTCCACAGCGTCGTCTGTCGATTTCTCGGCTGCGTCGGTTTTCTCTTTTTCTTCCATTGTTCAAATCTCCTGATTGAAGTCTGACGATTAGGAGCCGAAAAGACTTGATTGACCAGCCGACGAGGCGGCGGGCAGCGGCGCCGCAATCGCATCTCCGCTAGTGGTCGGGGCGGCGGTTGGGGTCTTTGCGAGGGGCTTCGGTTTCTCGGCGGGTTTGGCGGGCCGCTTCTTGCTGTTCGACTTCTCCTTCTTTAGCTTGTCCGCGGCTCTCGCCGGCAGTTCGGATATGTATTGTGAGATCGCGTTCTGCAGTGTGCTTGACAGGTCAGCCTCTACCATCGGACTAGGCAATTCGGTTATTGTGACCAGCGGGGTGAAGTCGTGTGTTCGGACGCTGATCACACATTTTCTTTTTTCATCCGCGACCGGTAGCAGTTGAACGACGGTGGTGATGGTGCACGAGTCAAAGTTGTACGGCTCGTTTTCGGCAAGGACGATCGATTCAACGGATGGTGTCGACGCGGTTGGCAGTTGCTCCCTCTGCCGTATTGCTTCTTGTTTCCGCGCGGGCTCTGGCTCAGGATCTGTATCAGTCTGATTCGCGACATCGTCCGGTTGCGGCTCAGCAGATGTCTGCACGGGGCCGGAGTTCGGCGGTTCAAGCGTGACCGGCTCCGTCGCTTCATTCAGGATCGCTTCGACCGATTCCGCGGCCGTTGCCTTATCCACTATGTCGCCTTCGATCGAGAACTCAACAATTTCGCGTTCCCCCTCGGGCACGCACTCATCCGCATACGACGGTCGTTCGACCTCTGTCGCCGCAACTCCAGAAACAACGCCGAGATATTCGTCGTGAGATACCGCCTGCGGTCGAGCTTCTAGATCGGCTTGCGGTGAAGGCGAATGAGCGGGAACGCACACGGGTTGAGGTGCGACTGTTGGCGTCGTGACGACATTATGTTGAACTGGCGTCGCCTGTACGGCATTTTGTCTTTCGATCTCGCGCAGCCTTTCGAGAAACTTGCTCAGAAAGATATTCCTGATCGTCGCCTCCTCATGAGCCCGGCACATGTATTCCGCCCCTTTCCACATCTCAAGGCCAAGCTGATGATTTGTCGGGCCGCTGCTTTGAAAGCCTTCCATCCGACTCACTTCCGTCGCTAGAGTTTTGGCAGTGAAGATCAATTGCTCGATCTTCTCCCGGTTGTCGAGCGGCACGAAAGAACCGCTATTCAGAATATCCATGTTTGTTCTCACTCCCCTTCATTGCCGTCAGCTTGTTTTCTCTTCATCTCCGAGATCTATACGTCGGTCTGTCACAGTGATGTAGCGCGCAAAAAATCGGCTCGCGACGAATCACGAACCGATAGCAACATTCGATAAGTATTTGGTCTAAGCTGCGGCTGAGTACGCGAGGGTCCGATGTCGCGATCCGTGGGAATCGTTAGCCGAACTCTCCTTATGCTTCCTCAGGATTCTGGAAAGAGTTGAATGCGTGGTGTTCATCGACCGCGCAGCACGACGCAGATTGCCGTTGCTCTGCTTGAGTGCGTGTTCTATGAACGTCGCCGCCGCTTTAACATAAACGCTGTCCAGATCGTCCGTGTCCGGATCCAGCATTACCGTAACGAAGTCTCCCCTGAGCTTTGCGTTTTGTTCTCCGTCTTGCAACGACGCTGCCGATTCGGTGCCGACATCCGATGTAGAAGTACTTTGCGGCCGGGTCAGATTTTGCATCAGTTCGAAGGTGATCGATGGCGCGTCCAATGCTTCGACGGCTAGCCGTGTTGCAAAGTTGCGGAGCTCGCGATAGTTACCTCTCCATTCGAGGTTTTGAAGGAACGCTAATGCCTCATCGTTAACAATGAATGGCGCCTCTCTTCCGATGGCATCTCTCTCTGATTCCATTTGCCGGATGAACAGCGGCACGATTACGTCTCGCTGGTCTCGGAGTGGGATGGTCTCAAGCTGAAGAATATTTAGCCGGTCAAAAAGGTCCGGTCGGAACGAGCCATCGCGAACCATCGCCTTCAGATCGCGCGACGTGGCGGCCAGGATTCGAACATCTATCTCACGCTCATATGTGCCGCCGACTCTGCGTATCCGTTTTTCTTCCACTGCCTTTAGGAGCTTCGCCTGAAGGCCAAGTGTCAGATCCCCTATCTCGTCCAGAAAAAGAGTTCCACCTGCGGATGTCTCAAATAGGCCGGCCTTGGCTGAAGCAGCTCCAGTAAAAGCCCCCTTTTCGTAACCGAACAGTTCCGATTCGAGAAGTTCGGAGGTAAAACTGGCGCAATTCACGCTCACGAACTCACGTTTCGACCTCGGGCTTTGCTCGTGAAGCTTCCGGGCGATCGTCGTCTTGCCCGTCCCCCTTTCGCCGGTGATTAGCACGTAATGCGGTACCCGAGCGTACAGAGCTATCTTTTCATCCAGGCTCGACGATCCCTTCTCGTTGGCGGTGGGAGCATAGTGGTTGTGCATAAAGGCGTGTCTCCTCGTCAAAACTTCGCGGTTCTTTTCAATTTCGAGCTGTAAGCAAAGCCTTGCGTGAGTCGCTGCGGCCCTTCCGCGCCGGAAGAGCCAGTCTCCATCCCGAAATTCAACCTACATAAGTAAAAACCCCCATTAGCCGGATAGGTTACTTTTGAGAACAAATTTTTTCGATTTACTTGATGATAGGAAGGCCCGTGTCCTCTCGACATCTATGCCGTAAATGTCAGCATACCCGACAATTCGCGGACGACCGAGAGATCGCAAACTGCATTTTCATCGGGCTCGATCAGCCATTCGGGCAGTTCGGCCGGTTCTTCTTTAACCAAAGCGTTAATGTCGCCCTGCAATTCCGGAAGAAAGCTTATGTCGGTCGACGCAGGTGGATACAAAGCCAGAATCGGTTCAAGCGACGTATGCGGAGATCTTTCGGGAAGAAAGAAGCGTTGCTTTCCGTGCTGCGCGATATTGACGAGCCCCATGCGACGAAACTCCCGTACCTGCTCGAACGTCGAGGGACAAATCTCGGTGAGGAGTTGCCCCTGAAACCGCGTTGTTCGGATCTTGACGTTGCCGGTCAGATTCACGGTATTGTTCTCGAAATCAACGACGCGAAGTATTTCAGCCGCGGTCGTAGGGATCTCCGATCGCAGCCCGAAATGACGCTTAATGTCGTTTAGCCACTCCCCGGCGACATTGACGCCGACGAGACGAGTTCCGTCGTCGGTCGTCGTCCTGACGATATTGAGGGAATCCCGGCTGAGGGTTTTCAAATACTTCCAGATCGGCAGCAAGGCACCGCTCAGCAGATGAACCGTTTTTTGCTCAAACGGCGGGATCTTCGCCTCTTCATTCAGCCACCACCTTTCAGCCCTGCTTTTTGGAACTACGCGGTACTTCTGATTCAACTCGTTCTCCCGAATATAGGCCAAATTCCTTCCAGCGGGTTTCGAGACCGAAAACATTTGATACCTTTCACCAGTTTCCGGGTCGGTGTGCGAAAGAGTTCGGCGGACGGCAACGTACGAGCCTTCACGCCGATCCTGAAAGAATTGATGAACTTCGCTTTGTGACAACTCCAGATACTTTGCAGGCTTTGTGGCGACTTTCAGATGCAATTTGTAATAGACCGTCTTTGCCCCCGTTAGCGCGTCCGAGTGAAGAATCTGCGGAGGCCCGTCGATCTCGACCGACGCCGCTTTCAGGTCCTCCATCCCGTCGTCCAGTTTTCCGTTCTGTTTTAAATATTCGAGAGTCTCCAGAAATGTTCCGTAGAAGTAATCGAACAAAGCGTTTTGCCGATCCACTTCGAGCGAAAGCAGACGATTTAGAAAGCGAGGGATATTCGTCTTCTCGCTGTCCGGGACGACCTCACCGTCGCCGGTGTTTCTTACTAGTCCCATGTCCCTTAAGGCCTGCTTCGGATCTTCGATCCCCTCGATCTCCCGTCCGCGCATTATGCTTGTAAGCACGATGTTTAATGCCGATCGGCCTTCTTTGGATTCGAGATTGTATTTGTCAAGATTGCCCGCCTTTTCCGCTCGACGGTCGCCTTTCGTAAGTGCACCCAAATTCCCAAGTCTTCTGGCGATGGTTGCCGAGAATCTTTTCTCCCCACCCAGTTCGGTAAACACGAGAAGATACACGGGCGGTGCTACCTGCCCCGTGCGGTGCGTTCGACCGAAGTCCTGGATCTGTTTATCAGCCGACCACTTCAGCTCCGCAGCTATGTGAAGCCGTCGTTGCTTATTCCCGACGTGTTGTCCGGCATGCAGGCTGTCGCCGGTTGAAGCGACCTCGGACATGATAGCGATCCTTTTGTCGCCGTTTTGGAAGGCGTTCTTCTCGTGAAGATTGATTAGCTTTGCTGGAACGCCCTGAAGCTGACGGGGACGATATTCTAGCGTTCCGCCTGCCGTTCGTATGAGACGCTTCTTACGCCCAGTCATTTCGGCAACATTTTCAATACCGAAATAGTTGACTAGCTGATCGAGCGGATGTTCCGGGACTTCCAATACCGAAAGTCTGTCCATCAACTCGGTCCTAAGCTGTAGAGCGGCGCGGCTCTCGACCTGATTGCCGTTGGCGTCTACGACGGGAATGTATTCGATCGTCCCGCTGTACGGATTCGTGCGCTCCTGGAAACACGCGGTTGGAAAGCAATTGGCAACAAGCCTCGTGAGAGTTTCCCGTGGACTGAAGTCGAGGCTGTCGATCGCTTCATCATGATCGGCAGCCCTCTCGATCTGCTTCTTCGTCTGACTCTCCCCTGTGCCGGTTATGGAGACAACTATCGATTCTCGTCGTCCGAGCGAATCTTCGATCTCGCGGATCAGTGTCGGAACCTTAAATGCGGTGATCAGATTTCGGAAACAACGCTGATGTTCCGCCCAAAACTGGTTGACGGCCGTCGCGCGCGTAGCCTTGCCCGAGTTGGTAAGTTCCAGAGCGCGGTGTATGTTCCTGAACACTTCCTGCCAACCCTGGGCCATGTTGTCGTACATCCGGCGCTGTGCCGGCGTGAGCCAATGCGTGACTTCGCGGAATTCAACGGCTAAGCCCGATTCGGGATCAATTCCCATGCTCAGATTCCCGCAAAGGTAGCGGCCCATCGCCTTCAGGTCGCGGCAGACCATTTCCAATGCCCCGACCCCACCCGACTCGATCTCCTCGGCGAACTGCTCGAACCCAAGCGGAAAATTTGTTCCCTCGCCCCATAGTCCGAGCCTCGACATGTACGCTAAGTGTCGAACCTCACCAGCCGAGGTGGCGGATGAGTATACGACTCGAAGGTCTGGAAACTTGATCGGGTCCTGTATCTCAAGAACGGCCGCACCGGTCTGTGTCGATTTGCCGCGATCGTCGGCGAAAGCGTACTTCGCCTTATGTCCCTCGTCGAAGATCACCACGCCATCGCTGCCGAGCCAACGGATCAACTGATCGATACGGCGTTTGCCGCTTTTGGAGCGGGCTATCAATGAACGGTATGTGCAGAAAACAACGCCATCGCCGAAGTCGATCTCGCCTTCGGTCGGAAAGTCGTTTATGAGCTTTATTGGCGGGGCAATTCCGAGCCGATCAAATTCATCCGACACAGCTTCGATCAGGTCTGCTTTGACTGAAAACCAGACAGCCCGTCGTCTGCCCTGAAACCAGTTGTCAAGAATTACTCCGGCCAGTGTAGCGGTCTTCCCGGTGCCTGTGCCGTCGCCGATGCTGATCCCCGCACGCGCTCCGTCAGTGAGTCTTTGCTCATGCGCCTGCCCAGCATAGATTATCCTCTCAAGCTGCATTGCCGAGAGCCTGGCCGTGTCGGATAGTTGTCGCGGAAGATGCGGACGATAACGAATCGACGGTGGTTCGACATTCGCGAGGCCGGGCGTTTCGACTATGACTCCGGGATGGGGAGAACCGCCTACTATGTGATGCGGCGAGTAAGCAAGTATTTGATTTGTAGTAGTATTCGGTTCGGCTGCTGGATTTAGTTTTTCCTCAATCGGAGGCGGTGGAAAAGGCGCACCTGTGCCCAATCCAGCTAGTTCTTGACTTGATAACATTTACTTATTTTCGAACCGCGATTAAAATCGCAGTTCGCCTGCGAGTGCTTGATTGAAGGCAACTTCAACTGTGGAAGCCGAGATGCGAATAGGCTCCTCGACTGAACGTGTTTCCTGTGATTCGCGGGATGAGAGCTTGCTGCCGAGGAGCAGCGTAACGCCCACCGTTGTGCCGTTGCGGTAGTATTCGCGTCCAGGCAATTCGATCGACGCACGCAATCGGATATCCGGTAGCAGGCTTTGCCAGAACTTCCTTCCGGATGCATTTCGAGGTGAACCGCTTTCTCCGAGAATGATCGCGAACCGGCCGCCTCGCTCGAGACGCCTTAGTGCTGATTCGACATGTCGGAATCCAAACTTCTTGTGATTTTGCTCGACACGTCCTCCAGTCGATGAAAACGGCGGATTGGCGAAGATCACGTTCGGGACATCATTCTCCGTCAGTAGGTCATCGATGAACTCGGCATCGAGCTCGGTCGGATTGAAGCCAAGAAGTTTTGAAAGTTCGCGTCTACGAGGATCGATCTCGTTTGTCAGGACGGTCGCCCCGGCCGCTTGTGCCCAAACAGCAAGGCTCCCTGTACCGCAAGACGGTTCTAATACGACATCGTCGGCATTCAAATTCAAGAGGAATGCCCCGAGGTACGCAATCGAGGCAGGTGTGGAAAACTGCTGGTAGCAAATCTGCGTCGAACTGCGCCAAGATTGCGTCGGAAGTCCGTTCTGTAAGGGTTTAAGAACCTCCGAACAACAGGCTGACGGATCAGCAGAATCGAGAAGGATCTTTCCGTATCGGTCGCGAACTAGTTGATTGAGCGCAGTTTCCGCGATCTCGTGACAAAGATGCGGATCGGTCGCTACGCTTTTGATTCCTTCTGCACCGCACAAGGACAACAGTTCGCGATTCGTGATCTGCCTCTTTTCAGCGTCGATGGTAGCGGCGATCCGCTCAACCAATGAACGGGTCTGGTGCTGGTTGAAATCGCTCATTATGTGGCTCTGCCAGCCGCATATTTTTGAGTTGCGAAGCGGATTCGTTTTCCGCAAGCTGCTGGTTGGCCTGATCAAAAGAAGGTGGGATTAGGAGTTCGAGCCATTCGGCGATATTTAGAGATTTGAAAGAGCAACCCATTAGAAGGGCTTCGTCGATCCCTTTGATATGACGGTCCCATGTGAGAATACGTACCTCATTGTCGTATGAGTATGCGTTCTGATCCGATAATCTGAGACGCACGAGTCCTGCAAGGGCCCGCGCGACGTGCGGATTCGTAAAGCTGTCATTATCGAATGCGATTTCTAGCCGCCGGCCCCGTGCGGTCGCCACGATGTCACGGTGAGCCGTAGCAACGCCGCTGTTACCTACAACGTATCTTTCTTTCAGAAACTTTTGTGCGGTCGCGGCCTTGAGTGCTCCTTCTGTAACCAAAACCGGTCTGTGCGAATTTGAAAATGGGTCGGCATGATGCAAAGGGGATCCAGGGCTGCACCCCATTCTTTCTCTTGACGAGGAAAGCCAGACATAGTTCCCCGACTTGTTTTCCACAAATCTCATGAACCGAATCTGGCAGGCTTGAATAAGACCGTCTGGCCCGACGAACGGTATAAGCATCAGTTCGTAGTCTGAATCGAATCGGCTCCAAAGACGCAGATTGCCAAGGTTGTCTTCCCAGAAGCCCGGGATTCCCTTGAACTGGATATTTTTCGCGCCTTCGTGGGAAAGTTCTTTGATCAGAGTCTGAGCCAAGATAGTGCGTTCATCTACGGTCCGAGGAAGTGTCCCGTATGGCGTATGATCGACGATTCCGCGTTCGCCCAGTCCACCGCGCCCATTGATGATCTCGAAGTTCGGCGAGGCCGGAGACAGTTCGATTAGCTTTCGGTAAATTAAGTCCCGTCTAGCGGTCGACGCCAGAGGATTTAATCGTGCGGTCTTTTTGCTCTTTGGTATTCGATAGAAACTTCGATTGAGATCCCGATCGAAAGAATGATCGTAATAGACTCCCCAACCACCGCGGCTGATCCGATCTGCGTTGAAAGTAGAACGAGCACAGAACGAGATCGTTTCCGTCGCGGTCGTGCTGCACCAGTCTGGCTTTCCGCAAATGCAGCACGGACGTTTCTTTGAAACGCGCCTATACCCGGTCGCACTCATCCTTGCTATCATCCTCTACCATAATTGTCTGCCGCCTTTTACTCCGTAGTGAATTGGCTCCAAATAGCGACGATTTCGTACCGGTAGAAGATGAAATTCGCTATTAACAAATGTCATTTTTCACCACGTTCCATTCTCCCCCCGAACCAATGAATTGCCCACAGCTTGTTTTGCATGCGTCAGGTAAATTCGATTTTGTGGCGGGTGTGAATTGAGAAGGGTCAAGACGACAAGCCGTGCTTATTTAGATCTTATGGCATTGATCTCCGCTTCGAGTTCAGTCAGTCCGGCGATTATTTCTTTCCAAGACGGACTCGGCCCAAAGATCATCGGTTGCATTTCGCGATAATCTTTTTGAAGTTCGTCGTTCCCGCGTTCACTGGGCAAAAGCACAAATGAACCCGGCTGCGCGAGTTCGTATCGCGCCCAAGGCGACCGGTAGAATCGCTCCTTGAACCTCACAACATCGGTGAGTAGGCCGAGGTTGGCGAGCGCATTTGCCTTAACACCGGTTTCCGCGAGTCGAAACAGGTCGTAGTAATGTCGCGAATAACCTTTGGGCATTTCCGTGCTTCGATGTGCTTGTTGGTGAAGTATGGTCGCCTTCTCCCAAAAAGTTCTCTCCGCCGTAATGGCAATTACAGAACATGTCGGATTATCAAATACGTCCGGGAAATCTTCTGCGGCAAACGGTGTGATCTCTCTTCTTTCAGACGGGACCCAGGACGCTAGAGGTCCTATCTCCAGCATAATCGCCGGCCTAAGGCTCGCCGCCTCGAACGCGGCGGGGTAGCTGATATCTATTACGTGCCCATCACTTTCCCTGATCTCCAGCGAGACCGTCGGACATGTCGCCAGCAGGTCGGAGATCTGCGCAAAAAGCGAATCCTTGATGTATCGTTTCGCTTTCTCGTTAAACTCGTTATTGAATTTGTTCAGTTGTGAGGCAGTAGGCTTGTCTCCCCAAGGATCTTCTCCATCCTTGCCGTATCCGAGTAATTCCCAGTTGAGGATCAGGTCGATATCCTCGGAAAATCGATGGATAGCTTTATATACCTTCGAGAGCGACGTACCACCTTTAAATACCAGGTGATGCGAAAGCTCTTTTGATTCGAAGAGGTGTTTCAACACCCAACATACCCAAAAGTCTTTTTCGGTAATTGCCGGAAGGACTCCGCGCCGGCGCGCCGACTCTTCGAACAATTCATTGCGCTGTTTTGCGGGTAATAGAGCAACCTTATCCATCCGACACCCCTGTGCAGATGAGCTTGATCTCGGCGTAAACCCAATCGGTGATGCGCTCGGCATCCTTTAGGACTTTTGGCAATTTGTCTTTGCCCAACCACTCGCGAATTGTCTTCCGAACTTCTCTGGTGGTGCCCTTTTGGCCCAGGGCCTTTATCGCTTGAACCACAATCCCCGTCTCGTCCAATCGAAAATCAGTCTCTTTTAGGGTCGTCTTCTCGAAATGCAAAGAGGTCTTGCCGATCATGTAGGCCCTATTCGGCCCGTTGGAATAATAGATGTATTGGCTTGGGACCTGGGTCGAGAGTCCTATGAGGTTCAAGGCCGCCGCGGATCCGGGCTGGATCTTCCATCCGAACTTTCGTGCGAGAGCTAAAGAGACTTGGTGGATATCTGGGCCGAGTTCTTGATTCAGAAAATCGCTAAATCGGGGATAGTCATATATTCCCCTAATAATGCGACGGATTGTCCCTGAGTTGGTTAGACGTATCAAGCTGACGTCGATTGCTTTGCGGCTGCCGAGGTGGAGAAAATCTTTTGGGGAAAAAACCCAGCCCCTCCCGTGCCCGTATATCCTAGCAAGTACTTGTTGTTCAATCGTTTGGCCCATATCTAACCCTATGTCCCTGTAGGAAAAACTAACACTTTTTTCCTACAAGAACAAGCCCTACTCGTCACGGTAAATAAAGTTGGGTAAGATAGAAATTAACGTAACACAATGCCGCCAGGTGTAACCAAATACTGCTTGCAAGAAGTGACAGACTATAGTGATTTCGAAAGTCTCTGTCACGATCTAATGGCACTGGAAGAATATCCAAAAATCGAACCTTTAGGCGGCTTCAGCGATAAGGGACGCGACGCCGTCCATATTGACAACTCCGGCAAATCAACGATATTTGCCTACAGCGTACGAGAGGACTGGCGGGCGAAACTTGCCGAGGACGCCGCGAAAATAAAAAGGCACAACCATACATGCGATGAAATGGTTTTTCTTTGCACCGCCGACTTTTCCGCGAACGAGCGCGACGAGGCGGTCAGAAGTATTCTTGAAGACTACGGATGGACACTGCACCTCTTTGGACTCGAACGCCTGCGGGTGTTGCTCGATTCCAAACACCCACACATAAAGCAAAGTCATCCCGCGATTTTCCCGCCTGCACTTCTAAAAGGCATCGAAAATGCCTCAAGAGAAGAAGCTCAAGATCACCTATTGATCATCAGTGCGCAGGCTGACCGCATCTTCGCGGCATGGCTAGCTCGTAAACTCACGGCCGACGGCTATGCTGTGTGGTACAAAACGATCAAATACTTGGGCGACGACCATTATCCGCAAGACATTAATAAAGCGATCAAGACTCAGACTTTTCGCGTTATAGTGGTGTATTCAAAGTCGTTCTTCGAATCAACCGATGAGATAGGTCTGCGCGCGTTGGCGTTGGACGTAGGAAAAGACTTGGAAATCGACTTTGTAATTCCGCTGTCCGTCGATCCCCAAGACGGGGGCATAGCCCCTGACCAGTTCGCCGTCGCCGTCCCAGTAGTGCCGAACTCGAGGGTCGGGGAGCGTTTTAGTGGCCCGCCCGACGGTCAGTTCAAAATCCGACGGGAGGATGGGCACCCAGACGGAATAAACCTCGACGTTTTGATCTTTCAGATTCATCAGGACCTGATGAATTTCGGAGGCTCCCCGAAGGCAGTGCCCTCAGGTCGGGGCCAGCAGAACCACCAGCCTCACCTTACCCTTATCCTTATTGAATTGGGCTTTGAAATCGCCGATGTTCGAGGAAAACTCGTTCCCACCACTGAATTGGTAAACGGCCAAGGCAGTGAACCCGAGCACCGCCGCCGCCACGACGCCGATCTTGATATAAATGCGTTTCATACGATTTATCCCTCTAACAACAGGCATTTCCCGCCGCTTTCGGCGGGCACTGTACCGAGCCATACGAACAAAAAACGCAACAATCGCCGGGGAGCGGCTTAAGGAGATCCAGGCAGTTCGTGCATTCGTAAAAAAAGACGCAAGCATTCGTTGGCATCTGTTCGACCTTCACGAATCCGCACTTCGGACAAGTTATGGTCGCGCTCAGGCTGATCGTCGTCGGGGCTGCCCCTACGGTGTTTTCACCTTGCTCAAACGAAACGTGACTTTCCGGGTAAACGGGTCTCCCGTTAACCATCACGAGGCTGTGGTCCTTCGTAAGCAAAAGCGAGCTATCGAGATTTGCAAGCGAGGACTTCCGCAGCAAGGTGTACAAAAGCAATGCCTTTTCCGCCTCGTGACCCGTATTAAAGTAAACGACCTCATCTGGCATCGCGATCCGGTCGCGGCTCCCGAATATTGATGAATTTCCCTTGATGTTGCAAACGATCGACATCGCATCGCCGAGCGTCGCCACCTTTGCGGCCAGTTCGGCGGCGTTAGGGTCGCGCAGGGCGGCGTGAACATACACTTCCGGGTTCCGAACGCGCAAACTTCTGAACGCATAAAGTGCGTACTCGAAGATCGAACCCGGATACTCGCGAGCCAGCTGGTGAATTGCCGACTGGTAACTCTCCGCGGAATCGTGGTCTAAGGGATCCGGGACGGCGTGCGACGGTTCAATGTATTGGATCTGTTCCGGGTCGGGGTGCTTCAGCGGGTTAGAGACGAACTCGCGTATTCGCCGGTAGATGTCTTTCACCTGATGGTGCGGAATCTGCGAAGTGCGCGATATGCAATGGCACATCCCCACCGAGGGATTATAGAAGAACGTCGTTTCCGGGCCCGAAGCAACCACTTTGACAAAATCCGATAACTCCGACTGGTTGTTGATCCGCGTTGTGCTGAACCATTTGGTATTGTTCAGCAGATGCCCTTCCTCCACATCGAGGTAGACAAACACATGCGCACGATTCCCGGTGATCACCACCTGGTCCAGGGGAAAACGGCCCCAAACGACGAGAGCCGCGGCCCAAAGCGCCGCGAGCCCCCAACATTTACCGGAGGCTTTACCTTCCTCGTTGGTCGAGGCGAACGCGTTCATCACCTCTAAGGTTTCGTTCTTGAGCCTCGGAAAAAAGCCCCGGCCGTAATAGGACTCATTTACGATCTGCCCGAATTGCGATTCCGGATTCTCGACATGCAGTTGTCGGAGAGTCGTGTCGTATTAGGTCCGAATGTTCCGCACGAACTCCACGCCGAACCTTTGTTCCTCTTCTTTGAAGGAGATCAACCCCCACGGATCGCCGCCAGGTTGATCGGATAAGTTCGTGAAGGTGTATCGATGGAAAAATCGTTGGATCTGATTCAATCGGTTGCGGGGACTGTAGACGACACCTTGCTCGTTTACGGCGCGTTTCTCATTCCGCCAATCCCATAGCGCCGGGGACATCAGATTCGCAAGAAAAAACGCTGGCACCAACTTCTGCGGGTTAGCGTCCAGCTCAAGAACGGTAAGGCTCGCTGCATGCGAGAGACTCTCAAGCAGACTATCGGAATCAGTTTCTTGTTTTTGCTCCAAAGCGGTCATCACTTCTGACATATATCGGCGCAACGCCTTGCCTCGATCGAATTCCAAATCGCGACGACCACCAAGCCGGCGAGACCCGGATAAAGGATCTTGACATTCATACCGGTGTTGAGCGAATAAAGCACCGCTAGTACCGACAGCACGCCGAGGATCAACGGAAGAACCTTTCGATGGCCCCGGTACGCGACGACCGCGCCGATCAAAGCGACGACGACGAACAACTGCATCGCGTAGAGAACGTAGGTCTCGTATGGTGCGAGAAAACTCAACCCCAGGATCGACCCCGCGAGGCTGAGGAACGGAAAACAACAAGGCACCGCCGCGCCCGCCAGGAGAGCTCCGATCGATCCGACTTTATCAAGAATGTTTGTTGCCATATCTTAGGTTCTGTGCGCGATCTCTATCGCGACCGGACACGAAACCGAATCTGGGCGCTGCCGCAGCTCGGTTTCGCATTCGTCGAGGTAATGCTTGAGTTTTCGGCGAAACGTTTGCAACGCTTTCAACCTCGAGTCCAGGTCGGCCAGCTTAGCATCGAGCAGGTCGTGGACGTGCCGGCAATCGCTCGTGCCGTCGGCGGAAAGAAGCGTCGAGATCTCCTCCAGCGTGAAGCCGAGATCTTGTGCCTGCTTGATGAAGGTGATGCGCTCGATGGCCTCCGGGCCGAACAGGCGGTATCCGCCCGCGGTTCGCGGTGCTTCCGGCAGCAGCTTGCGGCGTTCGTAATACCGGACCGTGTCGATGCTGACCTCGCAGCGCTCGGCAACTTCACCGATGCGGAAGGAATCGTTCATCAAGCAACATTGTACAGCCTTGACCTAACTCCAGAGTCAAGCCAGTTTTATCGCCATATTTTCTGTGCTGGGCAGAGCCGTCCGGGAAATCCGCTAAGGCCATCAACGGCGTCGTAGCTGATCGTCTCGAAAAGGGGGGCGGCGCCCGCAAGAAACCACCCGTTGCAAGCGGGATCAAGCGGGGCCGTCGAACCTGACGTCTTATTCTAAGGGGTCCCGTCCAGCGTTATCGTAAAGAGCGTGCCTTGTCGTTGGCCTGTCGCTACGATCGTTCCGTCGTGATGGGTAATGATCTTGTGCGCGATGGAGAGCCCGAGGCCGGAGCCTCTATCCTTTGTCGTAAAGAACGGATCGAAGATGTGTTCGATAGCATCGTCGGCTATACCAACGCCGGCGTCCTCGACCTCTATCGCGACGCCTTTCCCCAAGGAACGCGTCCGGAACGTCATCGTTCCACCGCTGGGCATCGCCTCGATGGCGTTGATGCCGAGGTTCAACAAAACCTGCGTGATCTGCTCGGTGTCGAGTTCGATGGCGGGAAGATCGGAGGCCTTTTCGCTTTTTATTTCGATGTCGGCCGCGGCCGCTTGCTGATCGAGCAATTGGATAACAGAATCCACGAGGCTGTTTACGTCGGCGTGCGTTTTTGAGAGTTTCGGCGGTCTGGCAAATTTCAGGAATTCGCCTACAAGCTTGTCGATGCGGCCGACCTCGACCTTTGCGATGCGGGCGAACTCGCGTCGCGGGCTGTCTTCCGGCATTTCATCTTCGAGAATCTCGACGGCTCCTTTAATAGAGGCCAGCGGGTTCCGTACTTCGTGGACAACGCCGGATGCTATCTCCGCGAGCGAGGAAAACCGTTCCGCCTGCAAAAGCTGTCCGACGGTTTGGCGGAGATCGGCGTACGCGGTTTGGAGTTCTGTGTTGATCCGCTCGGCACGTTCGTGCTCTCGCCGTTTCTGATCGCCGAGCCAACCCGTTACCGCACCGATCACGAAAAAAAGAGCGATCTCGGCGTACTGGTTAAGGGCGTAGTTGTAGTCCTGATGCTGCCAGTGAATCAATATGTGCGGAATGTAAGAAAGGGCGGCGAAAGTCGCTGCACCTATACCGCCTCGCCAGCCGTACCATAACGCGGCCAGGATGATCGGGATGTAGTATGTACGCTGATAGACGTGATGCAGAACAACGCTATCCACAGGCGTGAGATAGTGCAGAGCCGAGATCAAAATTATTGCACCGGCGAGAAAGATGAGGGCTAGTCGTGTACTTATTTTATCCATCCAGGCCGAACTTTTGCATACGGTAGATCAACGCGCTCCTCGTGATATTCAGATAGCGCGCGGCCTGTGACTGATTTCCGTTGTGCAGACGCAGCGCGTAAGCGATTACCTCGCGCTCCAAAGCATCGAACGAGATACCGTCGGGCGGCAGTTCCATCTTGACACCACCGAAGGTATGACCGGGTTCCCGAATGTATTCAGGTATATCGTTCTCCGTCAGGTTCTTTTCATCTGAAAGGACCACAAGTCTCTCGACCAGATTCTCAAGCTCACGAACATTTCCCGGATAAGAATATTCGGCGAGCGATCTGATGACCTCGGGCCTGATCTTCAGGTTCTCGAAGCCATGCTTTTTCTTTGCTCGCCGGAAAAAATGATTGGCGAGCAACGGTATGTCGTCTCTCCGCATTCGCAAGGGTGGAAGGGTAATAGGCACCACGGCAAGGCGAAAATACAAGTCCTCGCGGAATGTTCCGGTCGCGACCATTTCTTCGAGGTCCTGATTCGTAGCGGCGATCACCCTTAGGTCGAATTTTCGAGGGTTATTTTCACCCAGCCGAACGACTTCGCGCTCCTGTAAGACGCGGAGCAGTTTTGGCTGCAGCGCGAGCGGCATCTGCCCAATTTCGTCCAGGAAAAGGGTGCCGCCATCGGCCGCTTCGAATTTACCTTTGGTGTCGGTTGTCGCTCCGGTGAAGCTACCGCGCTTGTAGCCGAAAAGCTCCGCCTCGATCAACGATTCCGGGATTGAACCGCAGTTGATCGGTATGAACGGATATCGACTGCGGCGGCCGGAAAAGTGAATACCTTTGGCGATAAGCTCCTTACCCGTTCCCGATTCGCCCGAGACAAGTACCGTGACGTCCGAACGCGAAACCCGCTCGACCATCTTCATGACATCCAACATCGCCGCCGACTCGCCGATAACGTTGTCGAGCCGAAACTCGCGTTCCACCAAAGCCCGAAGCTGCAGGTTCTCGTTCCGGGTTTCGCTAAAACTCAGGGCGCGCTCGATGGTGAGAAGGATTTCGTCGCGGTTGAAGGGCTTGTTGACGTAATCGAAAGCCCCTAGCTTCATCGCACTGACGGCGGTCTCTACCTCGCCGAATGCGGTGGTAACAATGACCGGAATTTCGCCGTTCTTCGCCTTTGTCTTCTCCAAAAGTTCGAGGCCCGACAGTCTCGGCATCCGCAGGTCGGTGACAATGCAATCAACCTCGCTTTGCTCGAAGATCGTCAATGCTTCTTGACCGTCTACTGCGGTAACAACCTTGTAACCCGCCTCGCCCAGCTGGAATTCCAGAACACGACGAAGGTTTTCGTCGTCATCAGCAAGGAGGATTGTTCGGCTGTCGGCTTTCTTCACTGTTTAGCGGTGGTTTTCATTTCCGTGAGCCAGGTTTCAATAGAACGGAGTGTCTCGATCGCACGAGCGGTTTTACCTTCTTGGACCAGTCTGCCGAATTCGAGATATCTTTTCGCCAGTTCGTCGAGGAGGGCGGCGTCCGCCCCGATTTCACCCGCGAGACGGCTAGCTGCTTCATCGAGTTTAACCGAGTTGCGATTCTGGAGGGTGCGAATCGTCGCCATTATTCGCAATGCTGGAGCGTCTAGCTGACGCTGGAACGAAACGACTGCTTCCTCGAGGGCTCGGAGTTGCCGCTCCCGCCAATTCGCCCGCCAAAGAAAGAAGCCAAAGGCCACGGCGACCACAAGATAGAAGAGACGGAAAACAAACGCTGTAGGATGCGGTGCGAAGATCTCCGACCACAAGCCTCCCGCGTGGACGTCCGCCCCTAGTTCGACGTGCATCACTGCATCGACAACCCAAGCGAAGGCGCCCAAGCCGATCCCGAACCATATTTCCTTATATCCTTTGAAAAACTTCATACTGCTCGTTTTCCTTTCGATTTTCATCCTTCAAAACAAACTAGCGGGCGACCAACTCGACTAGCGTCACTTATGGCAACCGCAATCGTCGCCACAGTTAGGTTTTGGTGAAAAAGCACGGCGTTTTTGCATCAGCGATTTCGCGGCGAAGATAACAGCCGCAAGAATGATTGCGATCACTACCAGATATTGAAGATTCATAAAATGTCTTTAACCGGCTCGGCTATTTGATCTCGAATGTCAGCGTTGCCCACTTCGATTCGTAGTTCAGCTTCGGATCGTCCAGCCGCGTCATATTGATAAACCGCACGTACCATTTTCCAGCGCCGTTAAGCTTGAACTTCGCGATGCCCTTCTTATCGGTCCGAACGTCCTGGCCTGCGACTGCCTTGCCCTCAGACTCACGTCCGGATTGAACGAATTGATTTAGGAGGGGCCTCCCGTCCTTCAAGCAAAGTATCTCGATCGTCGAGCCGGACTTTAGTTTGTACGGGTTTTGCTGCGGGACGAGTTCGACCGGATACCCGAGAACCGTCTTGAAGCTATCGGTTTGCACATCGCCGGCCTGAAAGATCGCTTTCACGTGTTTGGAGTATCTTTCGCGCACCTTTTTACCGAGTTCCTTTTTCTCCTTTCTCTCGGCCAAAGTGTCCGGGATACCGTCGTGCGACAGATAATCGTTGAAGTCTTTGCCCTCCAGATCGATCTCGCGTTCCATCGTGGACAGACCGGCTACGTATGTGCCCGCGTCTTTGATATCGACGTTGAGAAAAGAGGTCGTCTCGTTCTTGGTAAAGTTCGCCTCGACCGGGTTAGTCCGGGCCCCGTTCGGGGCGACGATGCTCGCATCGCGTAGCCGAGCGTAATTGACCGCGCCTTCGCTCGCCATGAACGTCCCGTTCAGAATGTTTATGGTCACCTTCGAATTCGCCGCGACGAAAAAACTGTCGAGCTTGAGAAAAAGATCGTGACCTAAAACCTGAACTGTCAAAACAACAGCCGTGAGTGCTGCGGTGAACAAAAATTTACTTTTCATAATCGCTCCTTCTATTTTATCTCGAACGTCAACGTGGCCCATTTCGATTCGTAATTGACCTTGGGGTCGTCTACCTTGACCATGTTGATGAACTTCGCATACCACTTTCCGACGTTTTCGAGTTTGATCTTGATCATCCCTTTCGCGTCGCTCCTGAGAGCTTTTTCGGCTGCCAGTTTTCCGCCGGCTTCGTAGCCCACCAAAACGGTTTGACCAACGAGTGGCTTGCCGTCTCTTAAGCACAGAACATCAATGCTGCCGCCCTTCTTCGATCGATAAGGGTTTTGTTGGGGGATCATCTCCACCGCATAACCCAGAACTGTCTTGTATTCGTCCGTCTGCTTTTCGCCCGCCTGCAAAATGGTTTTCACATATTTCGAGTAGCGGTACCGCGCATCCTTATCGAGTTCTTTGTCCCGCTTGCGATTATCCAGCACGTCCGGGATTCCTTCGAGCGTAAGGTACTCGTTGAACTCCTTCGCGGCGAGCGCGTTTTCACGCCAATTCGTCGAAAGTCCGACGACGTAGTTTCCTGCCTCCGGCGTCGCGACGCTGAGGAACGCGGTCGTCTCGTCCTTCGTAAAGTCGGCCTCCTTAGGATTCGAACGCTTGCCGCCCGGGGACACTACGCTGACGTCCGTCAGCCTGGCATATGCGACCGCACCCTCGCTAGTCAAAAACGTTCCGTTCATAACACTCAAGCGCACCGATTCACCCGGCTTCGTGAAAAAACTCTCGGGCTTCAAAAAAAGATCGTGCCCGAACACCGGCAGCACAACCAGTATCGCGATAAGCAAAAAGCTGACAATCTTTAGTTTCATTTTTCCTCCAACGTAACTACGTTCTCTTGACAGCTCTCATGAGCCGGATCGTACCGAACAAGCTATTAAAGCGGCTCGTCTCCTCGACATCGCGGAAACCCGCTTCCGCGACAATCCCGGGCAAACGCCCCTGAAAATTGTCGGCTGTCGTCTCCGCACCGTCGAGCGCTTGGACGAGCCGCGAACTCAGCTTCATAAGCACATTTGCCGGCCTACCCCAATCGGCAACGTGAAGTTCACCGTTGTCCTTCAGGACCCGCCGAACTTCGTCCAGAGTGCGCCTCTTGTTCTCCTCTGAAAGGTGGTGAAGGAATAGGCTGGAGACCACGCGGTCGAACGAATGATCCGCATAAGGCAGGCTGAACGACATCCCCTGGTCGAACCCGATCGCTGCGTTACCGGCTTGGGCCTTATTTCTCGCAATGCCAAGGATTTTCGGATCACCGTCGATCCCGATGATCTCCGCGTCCGGCATCCGCAGTTTCAGCATTATCGTTAGTGTCCCGGTACCGCATGCCAAATCCAGAACCCTTTGCCCCGGTTCTAAACCTACATGCCCGACGAGTGTGTTCTTAAAGAGCTTCTCCCGAGTAGTTAAGCCAACGGCGAAATCGTACAAAGGCGTCAGGACGTTGAAACCCAAGGCAGGAATGTATTCCGATTCTTTGTCGGTATTGGTTTTCATTCTGCAGTTCGTATCATCCGCCCAGCATTTCTCATGAGAAACAGGCCTACATTTTGTATTCCCCAAAGGCTACTTGCGTTCAAGAATCCGATTCATTTGGTCTATCTCTCGCTGTTGACTCTCCTTAATTTGCGAGCACAGTTGAAGGATTTCCGGGTCTTGCAGGTTCGGGTTGTCGCACATCAGGATCGCTCCCGAGTGGTGCGGGATCATGGAACGCAGAAAACCTTTGTCGCCGATTCCGGTCTGATACCGCGTAAACAGCGCCGTCACGACGAGCAGCACGGCGCTCACGCCGATCAGGATGTTTTTCACTTTCGCGTCCTTGTACATCACGCTCATCACGATCAGCTCGATGATCACCATCGCCGCCGTCATGCTACCGGCCATGTACGCCATGTTGAGGTTCTGATAAAAATCGGCGCCCGTATCGATCATCGTAAACATCAGCAAATACATCGCGACGAATCCAACGGCCGTCATTATGCCGAGCCGCAGCCACATTGAATGTTCTATAGCTGCTTTCGAATGTTCCATAGTCCCTTTAGAATGTTCCATGATCCCTCTTTGTAAACCTTTCACCCTCGTCGCCAAATAGTTTTAAATCTTGTCACGGAGCAAACTCCGTTTGGCGACCAGTCGAGACGCTGATTTTTCGCAGCCGGTTTCGCGGGTTGGGCGGTCAAACGTTCGCCTTCGGTAGCGCAGGCGTCGCAGATGTCAGCACAGACGCCGCACACTTGTGGGTGATAATCAGGTGCTCGAAGCATAAAATCCGCGGTCGTCATACAGATCTGAACGCAGTCCTGAAGCAGCCGAATATGTTCGGGCGAGGCGTGATCGCCGCCCATTTCCAGGCAATGACTGATTGTCTCGATACATACGGCATGACAGTTCTGACAATTATCCGATGCACGTTTGCATCTCTTGACTTCTTTCTTGATGTGACATTTTCTTACCTCCTTGAAATTCAACGCCAAAATCGATGATGGTTAATTGAAATAGCGCGTCGGGCAATTTATTGCATCGCCGCACTTGCTTGCTAACTTAAATAATCAGACGGGCGTGCCTCGAACTTGTCCTTGCACGCGGGCGAACAAAAATAGTAGGTCGTGCCTTCGTGTTCGGCTTGCGCCTCGGCTTCCGTTTCTTCGACTTGCATTCCGCAGACCGGATCCTTGTGTGTAGCCATTTTTTCCTCCGAATAAGCTGCCTCTGAAATTCTTTTCCGAGTCTCCCGAGAACAAGCGATTATTCATGTTTACGCCCGGTGGAGCTTCGCTTCCGTTTCTCTCGCCATCTGCCCATGAAATAAAGGGACACACCAAAGACGAACACGATCACGCCGTTGACGGACATGACTTGGTGTGAGGCGTACCCTACATAGTTCGGATTGGAACTCACTCTAATCAGATGCCACGTAAAGAGGGCGATCCCGATAACGCTTATAACTATTCCTCCGGTCTTCATAAAGAACTTCACGTCAATAACAATGGGGCACCGGCTCCTTGTGTATAGACCCCGCGTTACGGCTTAGGCGTCGGCGTCGGTGCAGGAGCTCGACGAGGAGCACTGGAGTGCCAATGCACAATCTGCCAACGCCCTCCACGTTTTTCGAGCACCGCCGTGCCAAGTCCGCCGCTTTGTATCTTTCGCGTACCCATGTCGGCTGCGAGCGAGTATTTGAACGTCGCCCACGCGGTTTTGCCGTCTACCTTCACCTTCATATCCGAAAAAGAATATTTAGTGTTCTTAAACTCTTTCAGCTCCGGCGCCAAATGACCGTTGCGGTAGTCCGTCCATCCATAGTTTGCGTGGCCACTCTCGAAAACCGTCACGTCCTCACTGTTCGCCCATATCCTGTCAAGGGCCGCCAAATCACCTTTTTCGACTGCCGCCGCTTTACGCGTCATCACGTCGGTCACCGCCTTCACCTCGTTTGCCTGGGCGTTGACGCCGAGGTTCGAGCCGAAAAGGATCACCGCACCCGTCAATGCAAGTGCCGCCGAAAAGTATTTATCGAGAATCCTTCGTTTCATCATTAAAAGACTCCGCAAATTTATTTACTCTCTAAACATTCCGTGAATGCCAAAGGCATCGATCATCATCCCGACCCCGAGCAGCGAAAGGGCGATAGCATCGTTGAAAAGATGCTGCTGACTCATTCCCATCAAAGTGCCGCCCGTCAACTGCGTGAGCCACGCGCCGAGCAAAGCCAGAAATGCGAGAGCGAAGAACAATCTGCCCAAGTAGACAAAAAAGGGAGCAGCTTTTTCAGTCGTCGTCGCCATATTTGCATCACCTTCGGGCGACTAAAGTGATCTTGTCGTATTGCCCCTAACGGGCCTCTGTGACGAACCGGAGTTCATGACTCGGTTTTCCACTCCGGTATTCTTGCCCCGAACGGTTGGGCATCGGCGTCGCACAGCGTTTGCTCGCCGCGACCCTCGCGTTCAGCGATGACTCGCTCGGCACTTGGTCGTCCAAACTTATAAAACACGGCGGGTGTGACAATTTGGTCGAGGAGCGTCGAGGTCAGAATGCCGCCGAAAACAACCACGGCGAGCGGGTGAAGTATTTCCTTTCCGGGAGCGTCCGCCGCCAGGATGAAGGGGATGAGCGAGAAGCCGGCGGTAAGGGCTGTCATCAGCACCGGAACGAGCCGCTCCAGCGAACCGCGTATGATCATCTTTTCGGTAAATTCCTCGCCTTCTTCTTTCATCAGGTGAAGATAGTGCGAGATCATTAAAATTCCGTTTCGCGATGTAATGCCGACAAGCGATATGAAGCCGACCATCGTGGCAATCGAAAACACACCGCCCGACAGATGCAAGGCCCAAACGGCCCCGATCAGGGCAAGCGGAATGTTGATCATCACCTGCAAAGCGGACCGCCAATCGCCGAGAGCTTTGATCAGCAAAAAGAAAATGGCGACGAGCGAGAAAAGCGACAGCAGTGACAGCGTTCTGGTAGCTTCTTGCGTCGCCTGAAATTGCCCGCCGTATTCCAGAAAATAGCCTTCCGGCAGTCGCACCTGAGCCCCGACGCGGTTTTGGGTATCGCTGACAACCGATCCCAGATCGCGCCCGGCGACGTTCGCCCCGATGACGATGCGGCGTTTCGTGTCTTCGCGCAAAATTTGATTTGGTCCAGGCAGATTCTCGATGGTCGCCACCGCCGAGATCGGTATCTGCGTCCCCTGCGGCGTGTCGATGGTGACGTTGCGGAGCGCGTCCAGGCTGTTCCGCGAGGCTTCATCGAAACGTACGACGACATCGTAGCGGCGTGCTCCTTCAATCGCCTGCGAAACGGTGCGGCCGTTCAGCGCGGTTTCGAGCGTTTGCGTGATCTCTCCCGGCTGAAGACCGTATTGGGCGGCGCGGACTCGGTCAACGTTGAAACGGACCTGCGGGATCAAAACCTGACGTTCGACGGAAACGTCAGTCGCCCCCTCGACCGTCTGGATCGTGTTGCGAATCTCTTCAGCCTTCGAGCGCAACGTCGCCAGGTCGTCGCCGAATAGTTTCACCGCGATCTGGGCGCGAACGCCCGACTGCAAATGGTCCAGGCGGTGCGAGATCGGCTGGCCGACGTTCACCGTCACGCCCGGCACGACCGTGAGCTTTTCCCGGATGTTCGCCAAAATCTCCTCGCGCGTTCGATCGGAAGCTCTCAGATCGACGTCGATCTCCGTGTAGTGCACGCCCTCGGCGTGTTCGTCGAGTTCGGCTCGTCCAGTTCGCCGTCCTGTCGAGATAACTTCAGGCACCTCCAGCAATAGATTCTCCGAAATCTGCCCGATGCGATTCGACTCGGCCAACGAAGTTCCCGGCTGCGCCTGCACGTTTACGGTCAGCGTGCCCTCGTTGAACTCCGGCAAAAACGATGTCCCGACTAACGGCAGCGTCGCCATCGTGACAACGAACAGCAGCGCCGCCCCGACGATCACTTTAAAAGGGTGCCGCAGTGTCCAATACAGCAATTTTTCATCGTATTTTTTCAAGAACCGGACGACGAAGCTGTCTTCGTGTTCCCCGGTCGAGAATGACCGGAAACGCCGCGAAATTCCCGAAAAGAAAGAACCTCGATCTTCCGCCTCATCGGCGATTTCGCTTTGCCTTGCTTCCCGCTTCGCGTCCTTACGTCGGAACAACTGCGGCAGCAAATACGATGCGAGAACGGGCGTCACGGTCAGTGAAATGAACAGCGACGCTACCAGCGCGGTGATGTAAGCCAACCCCAAAGGCGCGAGCAGCCTGCCTTCCACGCCGGACAACGCGAACAGCGGAATGAACACAAGTGCTACGATCACCGTTGCGTAGATGATCGAGGAGCGCACCTCGAGCGACGCCCGATAAACAACTTCGAGCGACGGGAGCGGATTCGCCAAAAGCCGATTTTCGCGCAGGCGGCGAAATATGTTTTCGATGTCCACGATCGCGTCGTCAACCAACTCGCCGATCGCGACCGCAAGACCGCCCAGGGTCATCGTGTTCACAGAGATTCCGAAGGCGTAGAGGATTAAAAACGTTACAATGAACGAGAGTGGGATGGCCGTCAGGGTTATGAACGTGGTGCGAAAATTTAGCAGAAACAAAAACAGAACGATGGCAACCAGGATCGCTCCGTCACGCAGAGCTTCGACAACGTTGCCGATTGAAGCGTCAATGAAGCTCGCCTGGCGGAAGAGTTTCGGGTTGATCTCAACGTCCGGAGGAAGAGTCTTTTGCAGCTCCGCTACCGCCAAATCGACCTGTTTAGTCAGGTCGAGCGTTGATGCTCCCGGCTGCTTCTGCACGGAAACGATGACGGCAGGTTTGCCGTTGGTTCCCGCCTCGCCGCGTTTGATCTTCGCTCCAAACTCGACGGTTGCGACATCGCCGAGCCGGATCGGAGTGTTGTTCCGATAGGCGACAACCGTCTGTTTCAGTTCATCGATCGAATAGAACCGCCCGAGGTTTCTGACCAGATACTCCTGCGATTGAGCGTCGACGAATCCGCCGGTCGAGTTTACGTTCGACTTTTCGAGGGCGGTCGAAACATCTTCGATCGTGATCCCGAACTGCTTCAATTTCTCCGGCGAAACCAGCGCCTGATACTGCTTCACTCCGCCGCCGATCGGGATAACTTGAGAAACCCCGGTGATTGTCAAAAGACGCGGGCGAATCGTCCAGTCGGCCAGCGTTCGTATCTCAAGCGGGTCCGTCGTGCCGTCTTTGGATGAGACGGCGATCAGCATGATCTCGCCCATGATCGAGGAGATCGGAGCAAGAAAAGGCGAAACGCCCTGCGGCAGCTGCTCACGGGCTTCGATAATTTTTTCAGAGACGAGCTGCCGGTTGCGGTATATATCCGTCCCCCAGTCGAACTCGACGTAAACGATGCTCAAGCCAACACCGCTCACCGAGCGCACGCGCGTCACGCCCGGGACGCCGTTCATAACCGTCTCTATCGGAAAGGACACCTGCGTTTCGACTTCCTCGGGTGCGAGGCCGTTCGCCTCGGTCAGGATCGTAATGGTCGGCTTATTGAGATCGGGGAAAACATCGACGGGAAGGTTGAACGCAACATAACTGCCCCATACAAGCATCAGGGCCGCGATCGCGACCACGATAAGGCGGTTTTGCAAGGCCCATTTGATAATCGCGTTCATCGTTTCAGGTTCCGAATGCTACTTCGACCATTTCTCCTTCCACCCGTTCATCATTTTTACCTCGGCCTCCTGCGCCTTGATGATGGTGTTCGCGAGAGTCTTGATTTCCGGTCGTTCTGCCTTTGTCACCGCTTCTTTTGCCATTGTGACCGCACCGTTGTGATGCGGGGTCATCATGTCGATAAACGCAAGGTCGAAATCTTTGTCCTTAGCGTTCGTAAGCTTCGCCATGTCCATCTTCATGGAATCCTTCATGCCCGGCATTTCCATGTTCATGGCCACAGGCTTGCCCGCAAACCACTTCTCGCGCCAGTCTTTCATTTGGCCGATCTCTTTTTCCTGATCGGCGATTATCTGTGCGGCGAACTTCTTGATGTCGGGGTTTTGTGTTTTGCCGTCAACCATCTTCGCCATGTCCACGGCTTCTTTGTGATGGGCGGTCATCGTGTCGATGAACTGCAGATCATATGGAGCGGATGCGGCATTCGGCGAAGACTGCATCGAACTATGATCCATCCCCGGCATGTTCGAATTCATCGGCATCGCGTTGTGATTCATTGAATTCGATGAGGCGTTATGCATCCCGCCGTGGTTCATCGCTGAATTGCCGTTGGACGCCGTCTGATTGCAAGCCGCGAGAGCGGCTGCGGCGATCGTTGCAGCGACCACCGAGAATATAGTTTTCATGTTTTCCCCCTTTTTGTTTTTAATGCGCCTCAATCGCGACAATGCTGCCCTTGTACATTCCCATCCCGCACGCGAAGCTGATTGTCCCTTCTTGTCTCGGCGTAAACTGAACCGTCACCGCCTTGCCTACGGGCAGATCCTTCGTTATTCCGAGCGATGGGAACACGACCTTGTTTCCGCAACCCTCTTTCGATCGTCGTGTGAAGATAAGCGTCAACGGCGATCCGACCTCCGTGCTTATCGAACTGCGGCTGAATCCATCTTTCGTCACGCTGATCCGGACGGTTTTTGGGTGGGCCTCAATACTCGTGACCGTGAATGCAAATACAATCAGCCAGCTTGCGGCAAATTTAACCATTTTCATTTTCGTCTTTTTCTCCTACCTATTGTTTTGCTGAAAGTCCTCTACGTTCCGCCGACGATCACTTTTCCGCGAAGCATGTCCATACCACAGGCGAATGAGATTTCGCCTGCCTCATTAGGCGTGAATTCGATAAGCACCGTCTCGCCGACCGGCAACTTCTTAGTAATCTTTTGCTTCGCGAATACAACTTCACTGCCACAGTTTTCGGCATCGGCTCGATAGAAGGCGAGGGACACTTTCTCGCCCTTTTGCACATTTATGGAAGAAGGGCTAAAGCCGGCCTTCGCCACGGTGACCTGCGTAAATCCAGTGGGCACGTTCGCGGCCTTTGCCTTCTCGCCCTCCGCGATCTTGAGAGTGAAGGGCACCGTGATGACCTGCCCGCCGCGTTGAAACTGTCCCCAGACCCTATACAACCCGGAACGCGGAAACGACGTGTGAGCGGCGACTTCGGACGCGCTCGGCTTTGCGGTCGTCCCCTCCATCGTCGAATGGTCATGCCCGTCCGCTTTGTGCTCCGAGCCTGAATCGCCGTCCTTCTTCATTTCGCCCATCTTCATGTCGTCCATCTTTTCGCCTTTCGACATTGGATGTGCGTGAACGAAATCCTTCATGTCCTCGCTGATGATGACGAAGTGCGCGAGTTCACCCAGATAGTTCTGCAAATCGGTCGCGGGTTTTCCACTCGCCGCGTCAAACATCTGGAAATTGAGCAGCACCTCGCCGCCGGCCTTAAGCTCGCCGTCCGGCTTCATCACGACCTTCAGGCCGTTCACCGTTTTGGTGAAATTCGCATCGACTACAAGCGGAACTTTCGCACGCTCTGTTCCCGCGACCTTGACATCGATCTGCTCGACCACCTGCACTGAATCCTTCGGCGTGAAATCTGCATAGAGCTTGTACTCGCCGCCGTTCGGGAATGTGTGCTGCACTCGATAAGAACCGTCAGACGACGGCTCCGGGTGGATATGATAAAACTCCGCCAGGTCCTTCGACACGACCAGCAGGTGCATGGGCTTTTCGTGAACGATCGGCAAGTCCCGCACGGTCGCGCCTTGCCGATCCTTCACGGTGAAAGCCAAGGTCACGGGTGCTCCGGCCTGGATCGTTCCGGGTTCGCTCGAGAAATCGACCTTGAAGGCCTTATCGACATCCGCGGTCGTGTTGGCGTTCGCCGTCGCGGTATTGGTGACTACTGCAGCGTTCGAGTTAGGCGTGGTCGATGTGCCGCCGCATGCCGCAAGGAAAACGGAAAAAACCGAAAAACAGAAAATACCTGAAAAGATTCTCGTAATCATAAAGTTTTGTACAAAAGGTTAATAACTAAGTTGACGGCTGCGTCGACCGGAGTTGGTATATCCCCTCCGTGACGACACGCTCACCCTCCTCCAATCCGGAATTTACCTCGAAGTAATCGGTTCCTTCGGCGCCGAGTACGACGGCCCGTTTTCGGAAAGTTTCGCCGCCGTCGAAGACGAACACGAACGTCTGGCCCTGTTCGTTCACCACGGCGGATTTCGGAACGGCAAGCACCTGGCGTTCCCGGCTTGTGTCGATCGTGATCTCGAGGAACATCCCATCCTTAAGCCGGCTCAGCGGGTTCTTCACTTCGTAGATGACCGGAACGCTGCGCGTCTGCTCGTTGACCGTCTGGCCGATCGAAACCAACCGTCCATCACCGTCGGGTGTGCCAATCGTGTAGACTTCACCGTTCAAAACAGGTGACGTGAAGCTCGCCCGCGTGGATTCGCGAACTGCAGGGAGATCGCGCTCGAACACCTGTGCCTCGATCAAAACAGACGACAGATTGACGATCGACATTAATTCAGCACCGGTCTCGACGACCTGCCCGCTTGTCGCCTTTATCTCGTTCACGATGCCGGTCACCGGCGATGTCAGAGGAAAGGTTCTTGATGGCGCGTTCACCCGAGGCGACTGAAATATCGCTTCTCCCGTGCGTGTCTGTCTAATTTGCGACTCGAGCGAGCGGACCTGTTGGTCGGCGGCTGAAACATCCTGCTCGGCGACGCCGACGGCGGTACGGGCCTCTTCGAGACGCTTGACGGGGACGGCCCCAACCTCTACCAAATTCGCGGCCCTTCGAAGCTCGCGTTGAGCTTGGGCAAGTTGGGTACGCGCCTGCTGGGCTTTCGCGCGTTGCTCGGCCTGCTGGCCCTGGAGCTGCAAGACCGTATTCCGGATCTCGAGACGGCGGGCTTCGACCTCGCGCTGCTGCGCGGCAACCTCAAGCCTTTGCGATTCGAGTTCGGTCTGACCGGAAACGTCCAACACCTGCTCGACGTAGCCGATCTGCTCCCCACGCGTCACTGCAGAGCCAAGCGTTACCCCATCGCGAAGAACAATCCGACCGGCAACGGGTGGAACGACTACGGCACGGGCGTCAGGGCGCGAACGCACCGTTCCGGTAACCCTCAGGCCGCTTGTGATTCGCCGGGTTGAGACGGGTTCGGTCTTTATGCCGAACAAGAGTTGGGACTCTTTCGGGATGTTCAAAACGGAAAGCGTTCCGATGTCGGCCGCGTTCGTCGCGGCCTCGCCAGTCGGGACGAAATTCCCCATCGCCCGCGTTTCTCGGAGCGGGAAAAAGTACGCCAGCGCGACAACACCGAAAACGAAGAACAGAAGTGCAAGAGCCGTGACAGGAGCGAGCCGTCTGATCTTCGCGCCCCGATCGACGATGTTGCGTATCGAATAATAAACGGCACCGACCGTTCCGAAGGCGAGCACGCTCAAAATCAAAATCCCCAGCCAGAAACTCCAATTGATGGGAGCGTTCGCAACGCTAACCGGAAAATCAGTCGAAAACGCCCGGCTGTCTTTGGTCGCGACATTGGCGACTATCTTGAACTGCCCATCGTTGGTGAATGTGTGATCGGCGCGGTAGAAACCTTTCTCGAAGATCGCGGGCACGTTCGAGGCGACAGATGATCCATCGGCCGTCGTCACTGAAAAGAACACCTTTGCATCGTCAATCGAGACGGGTTCGTTCGCGCCGAAGCCGCCCTCAACTTTCTCCAGGACGCGAACGGCCATCTGAACGAGCTCGCCTTCGCGAGGATCGGCAGGGTACCGTTCGATTCGCACGATGAATTTCCCGGAGTCGGTATCGATGTTCCGCTCGGCGCGGGCGACTGCGATCGTTCCACCCGTGGCGGCCGTCGTAGCGGACGCGGGCGGCCCGTGATCGTCGTCACCGTTCCCAAGGACAACGCCCAAGAGCGACGACATTATGATCACCACTGTCGCGGTCAGCCGGACAAATTGGATTCGGAAGAGAGCAATGTTCATTGTTTCAAGCGTGGTTTATCGAGCAGAGTGAATCTAGCTGTCTCCGCCCTCACCCATTTTGATTTAGTGAGTATGCGCGGCTCCGTACAACGCCTGCATCGTCAACACGTCAATTTTTATTGCTTTCGTTATTGCTTTTGCCGTCGCTTCATCGGCGCCGTTTGCCTTTATGTCGGTGCCAAACCAAATCTGGTTGTCGTGTCCTTTACCGACAAACTGCGCAAGAAACGGTGCTGGAACGCCATCCACGCGAACTTCTTTTATAACTGGCGAACCATCCTTGTTCTCGTAAACGATAACCGCGTCTTTCCCGGCCGCTTTTACAACGGTCGCGGCGCCAATCTGCCTTCGTGAGCCGCCCGCGGTAGAGAAAGCGAGATACGAATGGTGGTCAACGCCCGGAACCTTATCGTCGACCTCATCCTCGATGTCGGTAATTTTGTCTTTCGGAATATCTTTGTGCTGCGTCGTGAAACTCTGCGCGTCGGGGAATGCTGCTTTTATCTGCGCCGGCGTCTCGTCGGCGGCTTTCGCTGGAGCCGTGTTGGCGGCTACCGAGTTCGCGTTACTCGCTGGAACGGTTCCGCCCGGTCCCGCGTTGCTCCCGCTTGGGGCCGTAGAGCAGCCCGCCGCGAACGCGGAAAGTGCTGCGGCGATGGTTAATACGATGATCTTATTCATTCTCTTTCTCCTGTTTTTTGGATAGGGACTGCCGACTTTCGGGCAATTCAAAGTCTTTTTTCGGCGCCGCATTCTGAATAGACTTAATGAATTTGGCTCGATCTTCGGGCGAGAGGTTCAAACGCTCGTCCGGCAAGACTGAACTGCTTGGCGTAAAACCAGAAGCAGGCAATTCGCGGCCGATCGCGGTTTCGAGTTCCGTCAGGGCGTTGTAATAATCCCGCGTCACCTGGTTCTGCGTGGTCACGCTTTCCGTTAGGCGCCTTTGCTCGTTGACCACCTCGAAAATCGAAAACTCTCCGGCGCCGTACGCCGCTCTGACGGTTTGAAGGTTCGCCTCCGATCGCGGAATGATCTGCGTGGTCGTGAGCACCAGGGCCTCAGCCGCGGCTTTGTACTTGCGAAACGCGACGGCCACGTCCCGTTTGATCGAGCTTTCGAGAAACTCTCGCTGGCGCGTCGCCTGAAGCCGTCCCCCGGTCGCGGATGCGATCTCGCCCTGGTTTCGGTTGAAGATCGGGATACCGATCGAGACGCCGAACGTGAGCTCGTTTGAGCGGTCATTGATCCGATCGATACCATTCACCGGCCCGGGAAGATCGATTATCCCGTTCGACCGGGAATATCTAACTCCCGCCGCAATATTCGGGACCGCATTCGCACGAGCGAGGTTTATACGGGCTGAACCGAGTTCTTCGCCGATCCTTGCGGCCCGCAAATCAGCCCGCTCGCGTAGAGCGATCTCGGTCAGTTCGCTCAAACCCGTATCGAAGCGTGGTGGCCGGTCAGGCTGCGGAGCGATCCGCAGGGGTTCCACGATGTCGGCGCCGATGAGCGTCCGAATCTGCAGAAGCTGCGTGTCGAGTTCGCCGCGCGTCTGTATCACCTGCACCTTTAGCCGATCGTTTTCGACCCTTACCAGGTTCAGATCGAGTGGGGCTACATCGCCCTCGTTCAACCTCGCCTCGGTCGCACGCACAAGTTCCTCGTTGCCGGCTATCAATCTCTCCAAAACGTCCAGCTGTCGAGCGGACGCGATCGCCGCGATATAGGCCGAGCGGATCCCGATCGCCAACTCGCGCTCCAGCGCTGCGATCTCCGCACGTATTTGATTTAGCTCAAGCTCCGCGACCGCCGCTCGGCGGCTGCGTTTCCCTCCGAGTTCGAAAACCTGCGTAACGCCGACCGAAAAATCGGTTTCCGGCTCCCCACCGAGAAATCGCGGCGATCCGTATTCCGCGTCCAGGGTCGGGTTGGGGCGAAAGCGTGCTTGCTGAAGACGACCCTCCGCGATCACCAGCCTCTGCCGAGCAGCGAGCAAGTCAGTTCGACGGCTTGCACCGAGTTCGATCAGTCGTTCGACGGATATGCCGTCCTGACCGACCGACTGGGCGGAACTAAGCTTAACCGCGGGCTGAGTCGGTGCTAGAACGGGTTGCTGCTGAGCGACGACGGGAACAGTCGCGAACAAAATCGCAACTGCTAGAACCCCGCTGCGGCCTCGGCGAAAAAGCAGACGTGTAGATTCCTGTCGAAAAAATAACCTCACGCGGACACGGTCTCCTCACTGAGCGTCCGACGCCCTGCGACCCGTACCGCCAGATAAACAAGGCCGACGAAAAGACCGATTCCAACAATTAGAAACATTGCCGTTAGCAGAAAACCTGACCAGGATGAAGCGGTACCGGTTGGAACGGACGCGTGGCGAGATTCGACACCCGAGAAAGTGGCGGTGCTTGCTTTACCACCCGCCGTTATCGTGACCCGAAGCGTGTAATCCCCTTCAGTGAGTGCGGGTATATCAAGCGTGTAGCTGCCGGCGGTCGCCGATTTTGCAGCTGCGACGTCGGAGGTCGAACCGGCCTGCGCCTCAAGCGCGACCTGAACACTGCCAGCATCGACAGGTTCGTTCGTGGCATACCGGGTCACAAACAGGCTCCCGTGCGTGATCGTGCCCGGCTCCAGCAGTGGGTGCTTAACCGTGAGTTCGAAATCCCCGAGACGGGTCGTCCTGAGAACCACGCCTTTAGCGTTCGTCTCGGTTTTCGGTTTTTGATCGCCATGATCTTCGCCGCCGTGAGCAGAGACGCGGAATAATCCTGCCGACGAACCGATGGCTGCGACGCAAAGCAACGCCGCCACCCAAACTCTCAACTTATTACCGAAACTTTCTTTCATGCAATCCTCCCCGATGACAAGATCGTTAATCCGTCTAATAGTGCAACGGGCGTGCCTCAACGTGTGACCGCCAAGCCGTGCCTCAATCGCAGCAAAACCAACATCTTCAAGCACTTGAAATCCTTACTGGTGTAAACATCAAACCTTAAAATGCGCGCGTTATCGAACACACCTGTCTGTTATCAGCCAAGTGCGCTTCTATTCGCCAATTTCTCGACCTACTGGACGATCAGTTTCCCGCGGAGCATGTCATCCCGCACGTGAAAGTAGACTCGTCCGTTTCTTCCGGTGTGAACTCGATCGGCGTGGTCTTGAACGCTGGCAGATCGCGGGCGATCCCGAAGACCAGACTGCTCGCTGCACGACGACGTTTCGTCGCGGTTAAAGTTCAGACACACGGGCACGTCCTTCTACAACACGATCACTTCCGGATCAAGAGCCGTGCTGCTGGTGATCAGCACCGCCCAGTTTAGTCTTGAGCCATTCCGCGCGGAGCATGAAGCTGCCGTTCGTCACAACGCGGTCACCTACGTTGACACCTTCGAGTATTGGAAAACTCCCGTTCACTTCGGCCCCCAATCGGACCGGCCTCAATTCGAATACGTTAGGGTCGGATGTGGCTATGAAGACGACCTGGCGGTTCTCGATATTCTGAACAGCGGACGACGGCACAACCGGCACCGTCCGTTCGCTCTGGCCGAGGGAGCCGAACGCGACGCTCACGTACATCCCAAGTTTTAACGCGCGGTCGGGGTTTACTAGTTCGACCCTTACTTTCGCAGTTCGCGTGGCCTGATCTATTGCTGGATCGATGTACGTCACATGGCCGCGGAAGAGCCGGTTCGGGAAAGCGCCGGTCGTAACACTTGCTCCGCTTCCGACGCGCAGGCGGGAAAGATCCTTTTCGAAAACCTGGGCGATCACCCAGACGTTCGAAAGGTCGGTTACGCGAAGCAGCTCCTTGTTCGCCTCGACGACTTCGCCGGCGTTGACCGTACGGCTTGTGACCGTTCCGCTGATCGGTGCAGGGACCGCGAAAACAGAAGTGACCTGCGAAGCGTTCCTAAGCGAACTCACCCGGTCCGTCGCCATCCCGTAAAGGATCAGCTTCTGCCGCGTCGTAGCCAATTCACTCTCCGATGTGCGAAGTTTGTTCAGGGCCTCCTCACTCTGCGCTCGCGTTTCGGGATTTATCTCGATCAACTGGCCCGCCCTATCGTAGCGGCGCCGTGCCTCCGTCACTTCTGCTTCGGCGGTCCGCAACTTGGTGTTGTCCTGTTCGAGTTCCTCGCGGCTCGCCGCTCCTATTTTTATAAGGCGTGATGTTCGCTGATATCGGTTTTGCATCTCGGCAAGCGCGGCTTCCGATGCCTTCAACTGCTTCGCTGCCTGGTCGAGTTCAGTTCGGCCTGGCTGGTTTATTTTGACCAAACGCTGCGTGCGTTCGTAGTTCTGCCGGGCGTTCTCCGTTTCCGTCCGGAGAGCGACGTAGCGGGACTGCGCTTCCGCGAATTCGTTACTGAAAACCAAGGCGACAGTCTGTCCCCTGTTCACAGTTTCCCCAAGTTCCGGCGAGATTGCCCGAACAACGCCGCCCAGGAGTGCCAAGGCCGGTGTGTTGCGGTAAGCGTTGGCTTCGATCACGCCCGTAGACGCTGTGAGACCAACCTCTGCGGCGAGCTGCTCGCCAACGGTTTCGATGGAGATGCCGGAACTAGCCAATTGTTCCTGAGTGATCGTCACGGTTGGGTTGTCTAAAACCGCGCCTGCCGGCACGTCGGCCATGGAAGTCGATCTCGGCGCGGGGACCGGCTGTCCCGCCCCTCCTGAGGAGCTTCGCAAGTACCAGATAGCAAGAAAGAGCACACCGACGACGCCAGTGACAACTGCTGCAATTATCGCGGGATGGAGTCGTCGCTTCCTCGGGTCCGGGTATCCATCCTCTATATCAGAACCATCATTGGGTGCCTCGATGGTTTCTCGACTATTGATCTCTTGACCTTCTTTGGGTTGATTTGGATCTTCTATTTCGCTCATTTTTTTGTCAGTTCAGGCGCGTTAGTGGCGCGCATTAAGTCAACGTGCGAAGCGTAGGCTTCAAACTGTAAATCTATAAACTCACGTTCCGTCTCGATATAGCGTCGCTGCTCGGCAATATAATCCAACAGAGTCTTCGACCCTACTTCGTAGGTTTGCCGGACCACACTCAAGTTTGCGGCGGCTTGATCACGGACGCCGACTCGATAGATCTCTTCGGCCCGCAGCGCACGGTTATATCTTGAATACGCCGCCGCGACCTCGCGCCGTACGGTGAGCTCGCCGAATTCCCTCCGGCTTCGCGCGGCATCCTCCTCCAGAATAGCCGCGGCTATCAACCCCTGATTGCGATTCCGAACAGGCAGTTTTAACGCGACACCAAATGTGAAAAACTGGAACTTACTGTCGATAGGGAGCAGAACTCCGGTGGTTTCCTGAATACCGAGCAGCGGAAAACCGGAACGCATCCGCTGGTAACCCAGCATGACGTCGGCGTCGATCCGGCCTTCGGCCCGCGCCTGATCGAGCCTCGCCGCGGCAAGACGCTCGACGGCCCGGGCCCCAAGCAGGTCCGGCCGCGTCTGCAGAGCGCGCTCGGTCGCCCGCGGCTGCGGCGGTATCGATCTGAGCAAGGTTTCGAGTCCTCCCTGCAGTCTAACCGGCTGGTCGGGAGCCATTCCCATCAGGTTGCGGAGCTCAAGGAGCCGCAACTCGACGTCGCTCTCGCTCGTTTCCCGCATTGCGCGTATCCTGTTCAGCTCGACGGTCTCGATACTCTGCTCGAGTGGCGCTCGCCGTCCTTCAGTTACACGGGCGGAGACAAGCCGCACGTTTTGAGAAACGACGTCCAAGACCTCTTCGGTGAATCTCAGCTTCGACACGGCGGCCAGGCTCTCGCCGAACTTAATCCGGACCTCGGTCGCAAGCTGACGCTGTCGTTCAGCGACCGCCAGCTCGCGTATTTCCAGCTCCCGTTCGGCTACTCGCGCACGTGCAACGCGCCTACCTCCGAGTTCAAGCGGCAAGGCCCCCCGAACCATTAAGCTGTTGTCCATACCCGCGATCTGGCGTGTACCGCTTACTTCAAGACTTGGATTAGCACGAAGTCGAGCCTGTCTGACAAGCGCCGCACCCGCTTCAGCTTCTTTCTTCATCGCGGTAAGTTCGGCGTTGTTGTCCAGAGCGTACGCGACGGCCGCGTCATCGCTCATACCGTTCTGCGGGTCAAAATAGCGGGCGATCGTTGTTTTCCTATCCACATTTGATATTGCCGGTGGGGACGGGGAACTTAGATCGGGCTGCTGCGTGGTCTGAGAAAAAACGAGTTGGGCCAGTTCCGCTAGCAGGATCAAGATGGTTATGGTCCGTTGATGAAGGCTTCTCGTTTTCATATTGTCTGGTCTGTCGGTAGGCCGGCAACTCCGGAAGCCCGTTCAGCCTTCTTCAGTTCTTTTTCACGTATCCACGAGAAAATAACAGGGGTAACGATGAGGACGTGGACCAGGCTCGACACCATCCCGCCGAGCACGGGAGCGGCAAGAGGCTTCATCAATTCGGCCCCGGCACTGCTGCTCCACATTATGGGAAGGAGACCCGCGACGACGGTCGAGACCGTCATCACCTTCGGTCGAAGCCGCAAGAGTGCTCCTTCGCGAACGGCTTCAAACAAACCGCGGCGGTCAAATGCTAAGCCCATTTCCTTCTTTTTCTTCGCCACAGCTTCCTCAAGATAGATCACCATCACGACGCCGGTCTGAACCGCCGTACCGAACAATGCGATGAATCCGACCCAGACGGCCACCGAAAAGTTGTAGCCCAGGAACCAGATCATGTACATTCCTCCCGTCAGAGCAAAGGGCACCGCCATGAGGACATGCAGGGCCTCGATGGCAGAATTGTACGTGACGTAGAGTAGTCCAAAGATCACCAGGAGAACCATTGGCACAACTATCAAAAGCCGATTCTTTGCACGGATCTGATTCTCGTACTGCCCGCTCCAGGCGATGTAATAACCCGCAGGAAGCTGAAGCTGCTTAGAGAGTTCCACCTTCGCGTCGTCGACGAATGATCCAACGTCTCGGCCCCGGACATTCATCAGGACCGTGCCGCGCAGCAGGCCATTCTCGCTGGAGATCATCGTCGGACCGGTCACGGTGCGAATGTTTGCGAGTGTCGCAAGAGGCACCGTCGCACCTGAAGGCGTTGAGATCGGGATCTGCCCGAGTGCTTCGGGTGTCGCTCGGAACTCAGGCGCGTAGCGGACACGTATGGGAAAGCGACGGCGGCCCTCGATCGTGACCGACAGATTGGTTTCGCCGATTCCCTTTTCGACAACATCCTGAATCAGCGAGACATCGACTCCGTAACGCGCGGCGGCTTGGCGATCGATGTTGATGTCGATGTAAGGTGCTCCCCCTATCTGTTCCGGGTAAACGTCCGCGGCTCCCGGTATCTCTTTGACGATGGCCGCGACATGCTGCGAGGTCTGCTCAAGCGTCTTAAGGTCATTCCCGAAAATCTTGACACCGACCTGAGACCGCATGCCCGTCGCGAGCATTTCGATCCGGTTGATGATCGGCTGCGTCCAGATATTCGTTACGCCCGGCATTCTGAGCGCGGCATCCAGCTCGGCGATCAGCTTTTCCCTCGTCATACCAGGGCGCCATTCCGAGGGATCCTTCAGATGAATGATCGTCTCGTTCATATTTATCGGCGACGGATCGGTCGATGTTTCCGCGCGGCCGGCTTTCCCTACAGCGGAAACAACCTCGGGGAACCCCTTAATTATCTCGTCCTGTTTGCTCATGATGCGCGTGGCTTCGTCGAGCGAAATTGCCGGATCGGTAACGGGCATGTACATGAAATCGCCTTCATTCAATGGCGGCATGAATTCGCTGCCGATACCGGAGGCGAGAACCAGGGCTCCGATGAAAAGCGTCACCGCGGCCCCTAGGGCAATCAGCCTATGCTTCAATGCAAAAAGGAGCGCCGGTTCGTAAAGCCGGTGCAGGAAACGCATCACAGGATTCTGTTGCTCCGAGTGCATTTTGCCGCCGAGCAGATATGTGCACAGAACCGGAACCAGTGATACTGCGATGACGGTCGCGCCCACCATTGCGAAGGTCTTCGTAAACGCGAGCGGGTGGAACATCTTTCCTTCCTGGCCGGTCAGAGCGAAGACGGGGATGAACGCGAGTATGATGATCGCCATCGAGAAGAACACGGGGCGTCCTACAAGCTTTGTCGACGCCAATATCGTATCCCAGACCAGCTTGCGGTCCTTCGTGTCGATCTTGTTCAACTCAATATATCGAAAGGCGTTTTCGGTGACGACGATGCCCGCATCAACCAGTACACCGATGGCAATAGCGATCCCAGCCAGCGACATAAGATTCGAGCTGATGCCCATGAAATACATGAACAAGAATGACGTCAATACGGCCAGCGGCAGAGGTATCGTCACGATCAGAATCGATCGGAAGTGGGCGAGGAAAATTATGTGAGCCAGAGTCACCAGTAACAACTCCTCAATGAGTGCACGCTGAAGCGTATCGGTGGCTCGATTGATCAGTTGTGTCCTGTCGTAGAAAGGTACAACTGACACACCCGGCGGTAGGCCAACCCTCAATTCTTCGATCTTTTGTTTGACTGCATCGATGACCTCAAGCGTGTTTACGCCGTAACGCGCGATAACCACACCACCGACCGCTTCCTTACCGTTCTTGTCCAGCGACCCAGTTCTGAAGGCATTGCCAAGCTTGACTTCGGCTACGTTACGAACATAGATAGGCGTCCCATTGCTTGACCCGATGACAATGTTCTCAACATCGTCGACCGATTGGACAAGACCCACCCCCCGAACAACGGCCCATTGCCCGCTCTGCTCGACAACGTTACCACCGACGTTATTGTTCGATCTCTCCACCGCCTCGACAACCATCGAGAGTGGTATGTTCAACCCACGCAGCTTGTTCGGATCCACGTCGATCTGGTACTGCTGAACGAACCCGCCCACGCTTGCGACCTCGGCGACGCCCGGAACCGAATTGAGCTGATAACGAACGAACCAGTCTTGCAGCGTCCGCAGTTCGCGGAGGTTCATCTGGTCGGACTCGAGCGTGTACCAGAAGATCTGTCCCACACCCGTCGCGTCGGGCCCGAGTGTCGGGGTAACACCTTCTGGAAGCTGTTTCGATACCAGGTTCAATCGTTCGAGCACGCGAGTGCGAGCCCAGTAAAGATCAATATTGTCCTCGAAGATGATGTTGATCATCGAGAAGCTGAACGCGGAACTTGCCCGTACGACGCGTACACCGGGAAGGCCTTGCAGGCTTGTAACCAGCGGGTAGGTAACTTGATCTTCGACCTCCTGCGGTGATCGTCCCGCCCAATCCGTAAAGACGATCACCTGCGTGTCGGAAAGATCCGGGATCGCGTCGATCGGCGTGCGCAGCAACGCCCAATATCCCGCCACCGCCAAAGCGAGATAGATTGCGATCACTATCACCCGGTTCTTCATTGACCACTCGATAAGTGCATGAATCATATTCTCTTTATGCCATCTGCTCTCTTACGCGAGGCGTCTGCATCCCTCCATTGTGGCGGCCCCAAACACGATCATTGAGCGGAAACCGGTATTGAGAATTTCCCTTTTCCGGCGGGTCCGTCATAGATGATCTGCGCTTGCCATTCTCCTGTCATCTCTATCTCGGCCTTCCCGGCATAGATCCCGGGCGTACCGGTGGTCGTAAATGTCGCGGGATTGTTCATCGCGGACATTGAACCCATGGCGGGCATAAAGAAATTCAGCGAGACAGCCCCGACATCGACCGGAGCACCTTTCGCATCCGCAAACGTCAGCATGAACTCCTGCCTACCCTTCCGAAGGACGCCGTCGCTGTTGGAAATCGCCGCCGTCAGGTTGTTTCCCGCCGGACCGCTCTTGATGACTTTCCCGCTGACGGCCGAGCCGTCCGTGCTGGATTCGCATGCGGCCAAAACGACCGCTGCGGCCAAAACTATTAAACCGATAGTTATACTTTTCATTGAACTTTCCTCTCTTGAAATTTGAACGGACCCGTAAAGAATCCTCCGGCTCGGTGAAAGAGCGCACTTTGCTCGATCGCAAGAGCCTATTGATAGGGAATTCAGGCGCACTGCGCCCCTGTAGCTAAATCAGGAATGAGTGGTGGCGTAGAAATAGGGGCAGGTGTTCCTTGGCACGGATTCCAATGTCAGACTGATAGTGGAAGGTGGGAGGAACCCGCTTAGCAGCTAGCAGCGCCCAGTTCCGCTCGATGGTACACTGGGTCGCCTTCAGCACAACCGGCAATGGCACGCTGGGTCCCGATGTCGTTCCTGCGGGATCGGTGCAGTTCGCCGCACAACATAAACGGGCCGCCGTCGCCGCAGCAGATTGCTCCCCGCTCTTCGCCTTTTTGCAGCAGTTAGACATCTTGCCGTGGCCTCCCGAATGGAGCGGCATCCCTGCCGCGACACCACCCGCGATCGCGAGAAGCAAGAGAATGGATGTGAACCGTTTTTTCACGTTCGAGTTCTTGTGCCGTTTACCAATTCATTGTGTCGGACATGGCTGCTGAATATACTTAAATTGACTCTCTAGCAAACTGCATACCAGAGAACCTCGGGACTGGTGATGAGGATCGGATCGAATTCTCATCTGTTCCGGACGTGGATCCTGTACATCCCCCATCCGTGGACGGCAAATCCGGCGAGTACAAGCAGCACAGCGAAAGGCTGAAAATATTCGGCGAACATTACGCCCAGGCCGAATCCCGCAATTCCCGCCCCAACCGCCGAAGCCCGAAATTCTGACGCTTTCGCCTTCTGGAGATCGTGTTCCCTCACAACACCCCCGCGGCCCGGAGAACCAAATAGATGACCACGCCGGCGATGACGGCCCAACACAGCCAGTAGAGCCAATCGCCCATCTGGATTCCTTTTCTTCTTGCTTTCCCTATCATCCAATTGGACGCCCATGGCACGAGATTTTCCTTAAGGTAAAGCGCAAGTTATATGCCATTTTCGGTATGGATCAGGAAACCCAGAGATCTACGGCATCGCAGACGCGTTCGGCGCCTATAGTTTCGATGCGCGGGGTGTTCATTTTCAGGCAGTTCAGTCTGTTTTCAGACATTTTGTGATATTTGAGACTTTATATGTCCCTGCAAATCGCAGGTGGTCGCGGGCGGTATTGCAGGCCGAGCGGTCTTATTCTTCGGTCTGCTTCGTCTGCTGATTCATTGTTAGGGTCGGGCATGATCAATTCCGGCGAAGAGTATCCGAAATCGTGAAATTGTCCGCAGTGAGCGCGAACCTTTCCCGAATACTCGTGGGCATCGAGCAGCTTGGACCACGTACGGACGAGCCGCACCGAAGGGGCAAATTGTTGATCGAGTTTCGTGATTAATTACGCGACTGCCCAGCGGATCTGCTGGGTTAGCGCGGGAGGTGAATACAATGAGATTGAATCCTTCAAAATTCGCACTCGCCGCATTGATTACGGCGGCCGTTTTCTGGACGGCGTGTTCCGTCCTGGTTTTCCTTTTGCCGGGTCCGATGATGAACACTGCCGGGAGCATGTTCCATATGGAGATGGGAAGGATGGGTTTCATGCTCAGCGTAACGGGCTTCTTGTTGGGCCTTTTCCTCTGGAGCCTATTTGTTGGTGCTTTCGCGTTCGTTATGTCGAGCCTGTACAACCTGCTGGTGCGCGAACAGTAATTTCGAGCCCGCGATTATCTAAGGGAGGATGTTTTATGAACAAGCATATGGTTCTGATGGTTATCGGGTGCGTCCTGCCACTGTTGCTGATTTTTCTCGCACCGCTGATCGGTCTGGACGGGAAGATCTCGCTGCTGATCTTCGTGTTAGCGATGTTCCTTTGTCACCTGCTTATGCCGGTGCATTTCGGCTCACACGGAGGGCACGGAGACAAGCATTTCGGTGAGGGCGGGGAGGGAAAAAGATGAATAAAATTGATGTCAAGAGGTTCGGTTTCGCCGTCGGGAGCACGGTTGCGCTGCTTTATCTCGGGTGTGTGGTCGTGCTTATGGTCGCGGGCTACGACACCGCGGTGAGGTTCGGGAACAGTCTGCTCCATGGGTTGGACATCTCCGGCATCATCCGGATGGACATTCCATTGTTGGAGGCACTGTTCGGGCTGATCGAGACGTTCGTCATCGCTTGGCTTTCCGGAGCGTCTGTCGCCGCGATCTATAATGCGACGACGAGGAGTCGGGTATGAGGTCATGGTCGCTGCGGCTGGGGAGGTTCTTCGGAATCGATGTGTTCGTTCATTGGACATTCTCGATACTTCTCGTCTGGATCTTCCTGATGCACATCTCGGGAGGCCACGGGGTCGCGGGCGGCATTGCGGGCGTCCTTTTCGTTTTGGCTATCTTCGCATGCGTCGTCCTTCACGAGTTCGGGCACGCCCTGACGGCCGCCCGCTTCGGCATCAAGACAAAGAACATTACCCTCTATCCGATCGGCGGGATAGCTAGTCTCGAAGGGATGCCGGAAAAGCCCGGCGAAGAATTGCTCGTCGGGCTTGCCGGCCCGATGGTCAATCTGGTCATCGCGTTCCTAATCTGGGTTTACCTCACCGCGATGGGCCAGCCTCTTGATCTCGCTGCGGTGGGCTCGGACGATATGGCACGCCTGCCGTTCTTGTGGAATCTGCTTTTCGCCAACGTGGTGCTTGCCGTTTTCAACCTAATCCCCGCTTTCCCGATGGACGGGGGGCGGGTGCTGAGAAGTCTGCTGTCGTTCGTGATGGACAAGTCGAACGCAACGCGGGCGGCCGCGACCGTTGGCCAGTTCCTGGCGATCATGTTCGTGTTTCTCGGGTTCTTCTATAGCTTCTGGCTCGTGTTCATCGGCCTTTTCGTTTTCCTCGGAGCCGGAGGCGAAGCTGCTGCGGAATCCATGCGTGCTGCCCTCTCCGGCCTCAAGGTTAGAGACGCGGTCATGCGCCGTTTCACCCTTTTCCGCCCGGACGACACCATAGGGCGCGTAGTGGATGTACTCCTCAACAGCCAGGAGACTGTTTTCTTGGTAGCGGATGCTGACAGACCCATCGGGACGTTGAGCCGGACGGAGCTTATTAGAGGATTATCTGAACAGGGTAAGGACGCCCTGGTTTCCGGTTTCATGAATACGGATTTCGTTGTCGTCGGTCCGGAGATGAAACTTCAGGACCTCGTGGCGCAACTTCCCGAAACAGGAGGCGTGGCGGCCGTGTTGGAAGGAGATTCCATTCTCGGCCTGATCGATCGGGAGAACATTGAAGAGAAGCTGCTGGTGCAGCGGACGCTTAAGGAACGCAACAAGATATGAATGTCATAAAAGCCAACGGTGACGAAGTACCTTTCGATGAAGAGAAGATACGGCGATCGCTCCGCCGCGTAAAGGTGGACCCGGATGTGGTTGAGATCGTGCTCGAGCGCGTCATCGGGAAGATGTACGACCGGATCACGACATCGGATCTGTATTCCATCGTTTTCGCGGAACTGAAAACTCTGCAAAGGCGTTCGGCCGGCAAATACAACTTGAAGAGGGCGATCATGCAGATGGGGCCGACGGGCTACCCTTTCGAAAAGTTGATCGCCGCGCTGTTTGATGCGGACGGGTACACCGCGTCGACGGGCCAGTTCATCGAGGGCCGCTGCGTCACCCACGAGGTCGATGTCGTAGCGGCGAAGGGCGATTTTCTCTACCATGCCGAATGCAAATTCCACAGTTTCCTAGGGAGAGTCTGCAATATAAAACACGCACTCTACGCGTACGCCCGTTTCGTCGATATCGAAAAGGGGTTCGCATCAGAGGCTCCCCGCGGAGGCCGGATCTACAAGGGAATGCTTGTGACCAACACGCGCATGACCAGCGATGCGATCTCGTACGGGACATGTGCTGGTCTCGGGCTGCTGAGCTGGGACTATCCGCAAGAGAAAAGTCTACGGGGGTGGATCGATTCCACCGGGCTGCACCCCGTCACTAGCCTCACGTCGCTTTCGGTAAAGTCAAAACGGCAGTTGCTCGAAAGGGGGATCGTGCTGTGCCGAGAGCTGAAGGGTTCGCCCGGGATCCTGGCCGAAATCGGCCTTTCGAAGCAAAACATCGACGATGTCATGGATGAGGCGTACGCGATCTGCGAAACGGTCACCGCTGAGGATTGAACGAATATGGAGCATCACGAACCGAACAACACAAACGCGTTGCGGTTGAGAGATCTCGGCATCGACTCGCGGAACGAGCATCTCGTCCTCATGCGTCGGGATTGCCCCGTGTGCCTGGCAGAAGGCTTCAACGCTCTGAGCCGCGTTCGGGTCGTATCGCCGATCAAGAGCCTGGCCGCGTCGCTGATCGTGGTCGATGAGCTAGGCCTCCTTCAGCAGGACGAACTTGCGCTTTCGGCGGGGGCGATCCAGTTTCTTAACGCCGCAGAAGGCGATTTGCTGACGCTATCTCATCTCGGCGATCTCGCCTCGATGAGCGATATCAGGCGGAAGATCTTCGGCGGAACTCTCGACGAGGATTCATTCCGGCGAATCGTCGCGGACGTGACGAACCTGAGTCTCTCGAACGTACAACTCTCAGCGTTTATCACGGCGTGTGCCGCGGACCGCATGAGCACGGATGAGATCGTCTTCCTTACCCGCTCGATGATCGGGGTTGGGGACCGGTTGAATTGGGACAAACCCGACGTTTTCGACAAGCACAGCGTGGGCGGGCTACCGGGGAACCGCACGACACCGATCGTCGTCGCGATCGCCGCCGCGGCCGGCCTGACGATCCCGAAAACATCCTCGCGCGCGATCACATCTCCCGCTGGGACGGCGGACACGATGGAGACGCTGACCAATGTGGATCTCGGCATCGACGAGATCAGGAAGGTTGTGGAACGTGAGGGCGGCTGCCTCGCCTGGGGCGGCGCTGTGAAACTTAGCCCGGCGGACGACATCCTGGTGCGTGTGCAGCGGGCGCTCGACATCGACAGCGAAGGGCAGATGATCGCCTCGGTGCTCTCGAAGAAAGCGGCGGCCGGGTCGACCTCCGTCGTGATCGACATCCCGGTCGGGCCCACCGCGAAGGTGAGAAGCCGGGAAGCTGGGGAAAGCCTGGCGGAAGTCATGGGTGCTGTCGGACGAGAGGTCGGCCTGAACATAGACGCGGTCATCACGGACGGCTCGCAGCCGGTCGGACGCGGGATCGGACCGGCACTCGAAGCACGCGATGTGCTCGCCGTGCTGAAGAACGAAGCCGATGCACCCGAGGACCTTGCCGAGAAGTCGCTCATGCTCGCCGGAAGGCTGATCGGAATGGCGCGGAATGGCGACGCGGGATCGGGCTACGCGGCCGCCCGCGGGATACTCAAGTCGGGAGCGGCGTGGGAGAAGTTCGTGAGAATCTGCGAGGCACAGGGCGGACTCAAACAGCCGCCGACGGCTCACCACCGTTTCGAGGTGAAGGCGGACCGGAGAGGCACCGTTGTTTCTATAAACAATCGGAAACTCTCGAGAACCGCAAAGCTTTCCGGAGCCCCGGGCTCCCGAGCGGCCGGGATACTGCTGAATATCAAGCTGGACGATCCGGTCCAGGCTGGGGATACGCTGTTCGAGGTCCACGCGGAAGCTGACGGCGAACTTGCCTATTCGCTCGAATACCTGAAGGAGAATACTGACGTGGTGGAGATAAAGTGATGACAATATCCGGTAAGCCGGTATTATTCGCAATGCCGGATAATGATGAGTTCGCTGTGCGCCTCGCCGGCCGCCTCGGAGCGGAGCCCGGCGAGATGGACATCCGCCAGTTCCCCGACGGGGAGACGTACCTGCGGGTCCGCTCGGACGTCGAGGACAGGTTAGCAGTGGTCGTGAGCACGCTGGTGCAGCCGGACGAAAAATTGGCGCCCCTGTATTTCCTGGGGAATAACCTCAAATCGTTGGGGGCCGCTCATGTGTGCCTCGCCGCGCCCTATCTCGCGTACATGCGGCAGGATAAGGCATTCCGGCCCGGAGAGGCGGTCACGTCGGAGTACTTCGCCGGGCTGATCTGCTCGTTCGCGGACAGTATCGCGACCGTCGACACGCACCTCCACCGCCGCGAATCACTTTCGGAGATCTACTCGATACCGAACCTCAACGCGGCAGCCGCGGGCGAAATCTCCGAGTGGGTGAGAGACAACGTACGCGACCCCGTAATCGTCGGGCCGGACTCGGAAAGCGAGCAGTGGGTATCGGAGGTCGCACAAATGGCCGAAGCGCCGTTTGTCGTTCTCGAGAAAACCCGCCGCGGCGATCGCGACGTGCGCGTCTCGGCCGTCGAGCTTGACGGGCCACATCAGGGGCGCACGCCCGTGCTGGTTGACGACATAATCTCCACGGCCCGGACGATGATCGAAACCGTCCACCGCCTACGGGAGCTCGATATGGCCGCGCCTGTCTGCATCGGCGTTCACGCCGTCTTTGCGGGCGACGCTTACGATGAGCTGATGGAAGCCGGGGCAGCCCGCGTCGTGACGTGCAACACGATCCCCCACCCGACGAACGAGATCGACGTGTCCGGGCTGTTCGTGGATTTCATAACCGGACATATTGACCGTTGAAGTAACGTAACCGAGATTTCAGCACAAAAGAGAGAAAGGAAAACAAGACTATGGACCACCAACACGCAAACCACACTGCGAAGGAGCCGCAGAACGGATCGGAGCGATCGCCGCACGATGCTGGGCACGGCGGGAACCCGCCGATGGGGCACGCCGAGCATGATCACCACAAGATGATGATCGAGGATTTCAAGCGCCGTTTCTGGGTGTCGATGGTCTTGACCGTCCCGATCCTTCTCCTGTCCCCGATGATCCAGATGTGGCTGGGTTTCGAACTCAGTTTCCCCGGGGACAGCCTGCTGCTCTTCGCGATCTCGTCCGTGGTTTTCATTTACGGCGGCTGGCCGTTCCTGAAAGGCGCAGTCGGCGAATTCAGGACCCTCTCGTTCGGAATGATGACGCTGATCGCCCTCGCGATCTCGGTGGCGTACGCTTTCAGCAGCGCGGTCGTGTTCGGGTTCCCGGGCGAGGACTTCTTCTGGGAGTTGGTAACGCTGATCGACATCATGCTCCTCGGGCACTGGATGGAGATGAAATCGGTGCTCGGTGCATCGAAAGCACTCCAGCTTCTCGTCAGCATGATGCCCGCCGAGGCTCACCGGGTAGTCGACGGGAAAGTCGAAGACGTCAGTCTCGAAGAGCTCCAGAAGGGGGACATCATCCTCGTCCGGCCGGGCGAGAAAGTCCCCGCCGACGGGGTGGTGACGGACGGGGAGAGCTACCTGAACGAGAGCATGCTCACGGGCGAGAGCAAGCCGGTTAAGAAGGAAAAGTTCTCCGAGGTGATCGGCGGGTCGGTGAACGGGAACGGTTCGATCCATGTAAAAGTCGAACACACCGGTCAGGACAGCTACCTGAGCAAGGTGATCAAGCTCGTCGAGGAGGCCCAGAAGACAAAGTCGAAAACGCAGCATCTCGCCGATCGCGCCGCTAAGATCTTGACGGTCGTCGCGGTGGTCGTCGGAGTCGGCACTTTGGTGGTGTGGCTCCTCCTCGGGGCGAGTTTCAATTTCGCCGTGGAGCGGATGGTTACGGTAATGGTGATCTCGTGCCCGCACGCGCTCGGCCTGGCTGTGCCGCTTGTAGTGGCTATCTCCACCGCGATCTCGGCCCAGCACGGTCTCCTTATACGGAATCGGACCGCCTTCGAGAACGCAAGACTGATAACCGCGATGATATTCGACAAAACGGGTACGCTGACGAAGGGAGAGTTCGGCGTAACGCGTATCGAAACGATCGATCCGGCGATCGATAAGGAAACACTCCTCAGAAGGGCGGCGGCTCTCGAACTGAACTCCGAGCACCCCATCGCGGTTGGAATAATCCGAAAGGCGAAAGAGCAGAAGCTCGATATCCCCAGCGCCGAAAGTTTCCAGGCGCTCACGGGCAAGGGCATTGAGGCGACCGTTGACGGGCGCGATGTGAAGGTGGTGAGCCCGGGGTTCCTGCGCGACGCCTCGATCGAGATACCGGAGAATGCTTATTCCGATTCCGCGGAGACGGTCGTCTTCGTCCTTTTGGACGACCGACTCGCGGGATTTATAGCTCTCGCCGACGAGGTGCGCGAGGAATCCGCCGGTGCGATCAGGGCATTTAAGAACCTCGGGGTCAAGGTGTTGATGGCGACCGGCGACAACGAGAAGGTCGCGAGGGCCGTTTCCGACAATATGGGGCTCGACGGTTACTACGCCGAGGTGCTGCCGCACCAGAAGGTCGACCTCGTCAAGGAACTCCAGGGGAAAGGCGAGTTCGTTTCGATGACCGGCGACGGCGTCAACGACGCACCGGCTCTCGCGCAGGCGGACATCGGCATCGCGGTCGGCTCGGGTACCGACATCGCGGCGGAGACAGCGGATATCATCCTGGTCAACTCGAACCCTAAGGATATCTTGAACCTTATCAATTTCGGGCGGGCGACCTACAAGAAGATGATCCAGAACCTCCTGTGGGCGACGGGCTACAACGTCGTCGCGATACCGCTCGCGGCCGGGGTTCTTTACCAGTGGGGGTTCGTGCTGAACCCTGCGATCGGGGCGGTCTTCATGAGCCTCAGCACGATAATCGTGGCGCTCAACGCACAGCTTCTCAAAAGGCAGATTTGATATCAGCCCATAGATGAGGAAGCGAAGAGTTTAGCGAAATGAATAAACGATTGTCCGTCTTGCTGTTTTGTCTGTTCGTCGTAAATATCGGCTTCGGGATCACATTGCCGGTACTGCCGTTTTACGCGGAAAGATTAGCTCTGTCAGAGGGAGCTTCGCAGAATTCCGTAGGGTTGCATGTCGGGCTTCTAACCGGGATTTATGCGTTAATGCAGCTGCTCTTCGCCCCCGTCTGGGGAAGATGGTCCGACAGAGTAGGACGCAAACCGCTTCTGTTGCTTGGGATCGCCGGGTACGGGGTCGCTCAAGTATTGTTCGGTGCGGCGTCCGATCTTTGGTTGCTCTACGCCGCGCGGATCATTGGCGGTGCGCTTTCTTCGGCGGCCCTCCCGGCAGCCGCGGCTTACGTTTCTGACGAAACGACTGCGGAGAACCGCAATCGGGGCATGGCATGGCTTGGGACAGCAGCAAGCCTTGGGGTCGTCGTGGGTCCTGCACTCGGCGGCACATTAGCACGCCGCGAGTGGCACTTTTCGGCAAGCTGGGGGCATTTTGTTGTTGACAGCTTCTCCGTTCCATTTTTTGCGGCCGCTGTTTTGGCTTTCCTCGTATTGTTTGTAGCAGCAAAGTGGCTTCCCGAATCGCTCGGCATAATGGCAATTTCGATCGTTGAGCCGAAGAGACCTGGCTGGAGAGAACTTGCGAACAGGTTGCGCCCGCTGCTCATTCTAGCGTTCATCGGTCAGTTCGGATTAGCACTTTTCGAGGCGATCATCGCGCTCTTTGCAGGTGCGAGATTCGATTACGGACCGGCCGAAGTCGGAGCAGTCTTCATCGTGTGCGGACTGGTTATGGCGATTTTCCAATCGCTTCTGATGATCGGTTATTTTACCGAGCGTGTTTCTGAAATTTTCCGAATCGCGATCGGCTTCGTTTTGATGGGGATAAGCTTAGCGTCCTTAGGTATGGCCAAGAATTTCTCGACCGTCATCGGTCTGGTTGGCGCTCTAGCCTTGGGCATGGCCATGATCGCGCCGAATCTTTCTGCCCTGATATCCAAACTTGCTGGTACGGCGAACACGGGCGCGGCACTCGGTGTGCAAAGCGTAGCGAACAGTTTAGGGCAGTTCGTTGGGCCCGTGCTGGGCGGCGTGCTGTTCGGCTGGGACGTAGGTGCACCCTTCTTCCTTACAGGCTCCCTGCTCGTTTTGACCGGGTTGGTGGTGGTCTGGGTTAGCTTGTCGGCACGTTCTTCTGGCTACCCTCGTGCGGGCGAGAAGGAAATATGAGGCGGGAATTAAGGTTGAATGTCGAATAGATGGGAGACAAGAAATGAACAAAATTAAGGTTGGTGTAAATGGCTATGGAGTGATCGGAAAGCGTGTAGCGGACGCGGTTGAGTTGCAGGACGATATGGAACTGGCCGGCGTTTGCGATGTGTCGGCCGACTGGCGGATAAGGGTTGCGATAGAAAAAGACTACCCGGTTTTCGCGTTCGATGACGCCTCAAATCAACGGATGGCTGACGCGGGCGTAGGAACCTCGGGCACGCTCGCGGTGATGCTCGACGGGAGCGATATAGTGGTCGATTGCACCCCGAAAAAGATCGCCGCGCAGAACATCGAGCACTACAGATCCCGGAACCTGAAATTCATCGTTCAGGGGGGCGAAAAACACGAGACGACGGGCCACTCGTTCAGTGCGGAAAACAATTACGTGACGGCTCTGGAGCGCGACAGCACCCGCGTCGTCTCCTGCAACACCACGTCGATCGTGAGGACGCTTACCGCACTGAAATCGGCGGGGCTGCTTGCGAAGGCCCGCGGCACGCTGCTGCGGCGCGCGACCGACCCGTGGGAGAGCCATCTCGGCGGCATAATGAACACTCTCGTCCCCGAAAAAGAGATCCCGAGCCACCAGGGGCCCGACGCCCAAACCGTCGATCCGGAACTCGATGTGATCACGGCGGCGGTGAAGGTGCCCGAGACGCTCAGTCACCTTCATTACTGGAACGTGCAACTGGCAAGAACTTCCACCTCTGAAGAAGTGCTCGACTCGTTCGCTTCCTCGACACGCACAGCATTCATAAAGTACTCCGATGGCCTGCCGGCGAACAATTCGGTAAAGGAGCTCATGCTGAGCCTCGGGCGCCCATACGGCGACATGTACGAGGTCGCGATTTGGGAGGACATGGTTAAGGTCGTTGGCGACGAACTGTTCTATGCATACCTCGTCGATAATCAAGCTATCGTGATTCCCGAAACGATCGATGCCATCCGGGCCCTGACCGGCGTTGAACACGATGCGCAAGCATCGATACAAAAAACTAACACAAGCCTGGGGCTGAGAACGAACTTCTACTCGATCTAGAGAGATGGTGGAAACCGATGCTGAATTGACGGATCTATAACTATGGGGCACTTAGGCCGCGGTGTTGGCGAAACTACTCTGGTGTGTTCGAGGTCAAGGAGGGCGGCGAGAATCAGCGTATTGTTGTTAAATGGAAAAGGAGGGCTGCGATGCCTATCGATACAGTATGCGGTATGGAACTCTCCATAACAGAAATAACTCTCGTCCTGAACGGCACCAGTTTTTATTTCTGTTCGGAAGGCTGCCGGGCTGAATTCCTTCGTCACACGGACGATTATGTTCAGGCAGCGACGACAGAGGTGGAAGCAGCCGAGCCCCTCGGCCCCGACGATGTGTAGATTTGTTGGCTACATTGGAAGAGAGATACTGCTTTCCGAGCTGCTTGTCTCGCCGGCGAATTCCCTTATCCATCAGAGCTATGGTGCGCGTGAGCGACGCGAGCCGCTGAACGGCGACGGTTTTGGTATCGGGTGGTACGGATCAGATCAGCCTGCGGAGCCGGCGCTTTTCAAGTCGATCACGCCCGCCTGGAACAATCAGAATCTGCTCGAACTTTCTCGACACATCCTCTCGGGCTGTTTTTTTGCCCATATTAGGGCTGCGTCACCCGGGATGCCGGTCTCAGACGCAAATTGCCACCCCTTTCGAATCGGCCAGTATCTCTGGATGCATAATGGAACAATCGAAGGTTTCAGACTGATCCGTCGTCGCCTCTGCGATTCCTTGCCGGACCGGCTTTACGATTCGATTCAGGGCACGACCGATTCGGAGCACGCCTTTGCGGTCTTTATGAACAACCTCGGGGACGATACGGCGTTGACTGCCCGGGATCTCGGGAGCGCCCTGATAGATACAATTTCACAAATCGAGAAGTGGGTACGCCGCGCGGGTGTCACGCAGCCCTCCATCTATAATTTCGCCGTTACCGATGGACAAAATATTGCAACCGTCCGCTACGTATCGTCGGCAAATACCGAGCCAATCTCGCTTTATTTCTCAAAACCCGGCGAATATTGCTACCGCGATGGCAAGCCAATGATCAGGAGAAACTCAATCAGCACAGGTATGATCGTGGCCTCCGAACGCCTAACGGATGAACGCGACGATTGGGTTAGGGTCGCTCCGAACCATGTACTCACAATCGATAATCAACTATCCACGGAAGTTCGACTGATGGCGCTATGAGGAATAACACATCGGAACGGATGGTGCCCGGAGTCATAATCTAGAATCACGTTCTTCGATTGGGAACCTACTCTGAGTTTAGCGCGTGTTGGAGACGAGGTAGGCGACTGGTCGACAACCGCGCAATCGTCATCCCGGAAACGATCGAGTGGGCCGTCGTTGCCGTAGGCGGCGCAGCGCGCCGCCGAGGCCGGCTTTTGAGCGTCTGGCGTTTGAGGGCGACGCAGGGTCGGCGCGGATTTCGCTCTTCGGCCGATGAAGCTTTCCAGTTTGGCAACATCCAACCCGCGTTCCTTTGCGCCGCGCACGATCGCGGCGGCCAGGGGATGTTCGCTTCGCCTTTCGGCCGACGCGACGATCTTCATCGAAGTCCGAGGTGAAGGCCGATTTGCGGGCGGGCCGGTCGCTACGCCAGTGTTGATTCTCGTCGCCATTTGTACTGTCCTTCTGTGGCCAGACTCCACGCGGCTAATCTGGTATTACTTTATGATAAACCCTGTACTCGCATACAGAGTCAAGCGAAAAACAAATTGCACTAAATCGATGAGACGCGGGGTTTGGTATTCTGGAGGGTATGGGCGACTGTTGCGATAAGGAAGATGCGATCTGTGCTTTGCAGGATAAGCAAAGTTCGACGCTCAAGATCGTGCTCGCGATCAACGCCGCGATGTTTCTTGTGGGTATCGGATTTGGTATCTACGCGCGGTCGAGCGCCCTTTTGTCCGATTCGCTCGACAACTTGGGCGATGCTTTGACATACGGGCTGAGTTTGTATGCCGTTCCTCGAGCTGCACGGGTAAAAGCACAGGTCGCTTTTTTCAAGGGATCGTTAATACTGATTGCGGCGTTGGTAGTTCTCGGGCAGGTCGTTTATAGAATTCTGGTTCCATCCGTGCCGATATTTGAAGTGATGGGGGTGGTCAGTATCCTGACCCTGGCCGGAAACGCGGTCTGCCTCTACCTGCTCACGCGGCACAAGTCGGACGATGTGAACATGAGTTCGGTGTGGGAATGCTCGCGTAACGATATCGCGTCGAACATCTCGGTATTTTTCGCCGCCGCCGCGGTTTGGCTCACCGGTTCGGGCTGGCCCGACATCGTCATAGCTCTCGCTTTGGTGGTGCTTTTCCTTCGTTCCGCCTTACGTGTATTTTCGAGCGCGAAAGGTGAATTTGAGGCAGCGTAGAATAAGGTTAACTTCGCGGCCAGTACATGATGATTGAGACTCCGATTAGTGCGACCGTGCCGCCGATCAGATCGAATCTGTCCGGCGGTGTTTTATCGATACCCCAACCCCAAAGCAGCGAGAGAACGATAAAAACTCCCCCGTAGGCGGCGTAAACTCTCCCGAAGTTTGCCGGCTGCAATGTCGGTACGACCCCGTAAAGCACGAGCAAGACGGCTCCGAGGACGGCATACCAAACACTCTTGCCTTCGCGAAACCAAAGCCACACGAGATAACCGCCCGCGATCTCGCACAGACCCGCGAGAACGAAGAATGAAACCGATTTGAAGATTTCCATCATGCGAAATTGGCCGCGATGAACTCTTTCGCCCCTTCTGCTCCCGAAAGCTCCAGGCGGATATCGCCTCCGCCGCGCGGCACCGTCATCTTGAAATCGAGAAACGGACAGCAACGGCGTTCGAGGGCGATAAACTCGCTCAACATCGCAAAGGAGTCGTCGTCCGGGGGAAATCGAAATGCGAAACCATCGACGGTTTCATTCGACTCGATGATGCTTGCTTTGATCTTTTGCAGGACCGATAGCTCGCGTTCGCGGAAGGCGGCGTCGTTTAGTGTGCAGACTATCGGGATAGATTCATCGCTCATCGACCATAAGTTTAACGTATATATTTGAGCCGGTGCTGTTTGCTACTGGGAGCGAGCTGCGAAGTTATACCAGGCCCACTAAAAAAGCCCCGTCTGTTGCCAAACGGGGCTCGCGGTCACCTAAGGATTCTTAGACAGCGGATGCGACTTTCTTTTCCTCATCTTTGCGACAGCATGAGCAATCGCAGCTTTTCGCGTCGGCTTTGGTTTCCTTAGCCTCGGCGCTCGGGCCGCTCACCGCGTCGGCTTGCATCTTCATCGGGCAAGATGCTCCGTCCGCCATTTTCATGCCAGTCATCGACGCACGATCCAGCACAATAAAACACAACGCCGCTCAACCACACCGCCATGAATCCGGTGAGTGCTTTGTGAACACTTTTATTGAGGTGCCGCAATGTCCTACGGAAAACAAGTCCGAGAACGTCACGAATATGATTTTCGGCAGTAGCAATAAACAAACTCCTGCGTGGTGCCGAACGGTGTGTTGTGGGTTTCGGCAAGGCTATCAACGAGCTGGAACGGGCGGCCGAATTCGTTGTGCATGGTCTCGGGACTGTAACGCATCACGTCGAGGCCGCTGCATTTCTGCGGGCCTTCCAGACCGAACGACGCCACGATGATGTGTCCGTTGGGCTTCAGGCTCCGCATCACGAGCTCGACATATTTGCGACGGTCGTCCTCATCGGTCAGGAAATGAAACACGGCCCGGTCGTGCCAGACATCAAAATGCTCGATGGGAAGCTCGGCGGTGGTGACGTCGGCGACGATCCAGTTCACGTCGTTCGCTTTCGCTCCGAGTCGCTCTTTGCTGCCCTCGATCGCGTTCGAGGAAATGTCGAGCACCGAAATGTCGACGAATCCTGAGTCGAGCAGATCGTCCACGAGGGTCGAATTGCCACCGCCAACGTCGATGATCGCGGCATCTTTGCCGACACCGGTGTTTGATATCATCCGCATCGACGTGTCGAGATGTTCGCGAAACCAGCTTACCTCGTTGCGTCCCTTAGTCTGGTAGACGTTTTCCCAGTGTTCTTTCTTATTCATTGCTTTTTACGTTTGAATTGGTTAAAGGAATACACGACAAATTCTTTGCCGGGTTCCGAGATCTCGAACGTCTCGGTGAATTCGTTGTCGTTGATGATCTTGAATGTCTCGCGCGACCGCATACCTTTCGGAACGTTCTCGATGCTTTCGCTGTCTAGGATGATTGTCTTGCCGTCTTCGGAGATGCTCGTCAGTACGTACTGAATCACAAAGCTTTCGACGTGGAACTGCCGGAAGACGAACTGATTCCGGGCTTTGTCGTAGCTAAAGAATCCGAGATCGTCGTGAACTTCGCCTTTTTCGTTCTTGGGTTGCGGCGCATACGTCGAACGGTGCGTGGCTTGGAGGAATTTATTGTTGAGCGTGAACTTATATTCGCGCTCAACCTTGGAATCTCCCGACTCGCCTTTGCCCGTTCCTTCCCAGATACCAACAAAGAATCGTAGCGGCTTCCAGGTGTCGGGCGGCGCTGTTGTCTGCGCCGAAACCAGTCCCGAAAGCAAAAAGATGAGAAACAGGCATAATTTCATAATGTGTCCACCTGATCGCTAAAACAACCAATCACTTTCCAGCAAGAATCTTCTGCAGGTCCTCGGGGATTGGCATCGTCTTAAAAAACCAAACATCGGCTCCGCCGGTATTGCCTTTCGGGTAGATCCCAAAAGGCGTCTTGGTCGACGCTCCGATGATGCGAATGATCTGTCCCCAAATCTCACGCGCCGAATGCTGCTTTACAGCGATCTTGAGCATCCGCCAATGGATGCGCCTGTGCTGATACGTCGACGCTTGGCCGAGAACGTGTGCCCGTTCGAGGTGATGGAACGCAAGGTTCAGGTCGCCGGTCTCGACGAGCGATTCCGCTAAAGCCAATTCTTCCGAGATCGTCTCGGCCAAAGCTCTACGGTCGTTGTGTGTCATTTGAGCCTCCGTTCGTCTTTCGCCTCCCCGCCCGCCGTCCGAGCAAATACGCTACTGCGGACAACAAGGCCAGAATCAGCAAACTAACAACAACGAAAATTATAAACTGGTGTTGCGTGAATAGATGAAAAAAGTCTGCTTCCTGTTCCATACATTCCTTGAATTATAAGTGAGATTCGTGACACGCAAATTCGGCTCGCTCGGTTTGCGCAGTCACATGCGCAATCTTGAACTCACCGGTGCATGAGTCGTGAACCCGTTGCAGAACGTCGTCGTGTTCAGCCCCGTCGGCGAGAACGGCATGGACGCTCAACGCATTTACGCCTGATGTAAGCGACCAAACGTGCAGGTCGTGAATCTCGGCGACACCTTCGACTTGGGAAAGTCTGGCTCGCAATGCGGCAATGTTGATGTCCGATGGTGTGCCTTCGAGCAGGACCGCAACTGCGTCCTTTAGTAACGCCCAGGTTCGCGGCAAAATAAACAGGCCTATACCCGCGGAAATCAGCGGATCGGCGTAGTACCAGCCCGTCGTCAACATGACGACACCCGCGATTATGACGCCTACGGATGTCAGCATATCCGACAGAACTTCGAAATACGCGCCTTTCATATTCAGGCTTTCTTTCGAGCTCGAACGCAGAATGAAAACGCCCGCGATGTTGATCACAAGCCCGACCGCCGCGACGGCGAGCATTCCCGCACTCTGCACCTCGGGCGGATTCCGAAATCGCTCGTACGCTTCATACTGGATGTAGAGCGATATGAAGATCAGCACGACTGCGTTTGTAAGCGCGGCGAGAATCTCGACGCGGTAATAGCCGTAGGTTCTCCCGGGCGACGCGGGCTTTTCCGCAAACCAGATAGCCAAAAGAGCCAGCCCAACGCCTGCGACATCGGTCAACATGTGACCGGCATCCGCCAGCAACGCCAGGCTGCCCGTCCAAAACCCGCCGATAATCTCAACGATCAAATAAAAGAACGTGAGGCAAAAGACGATCATCAAGGGCTTCTTGTTCCTGCCCGCCGCAGAGATCTCTTGCGTGTGTCCGTGTCCCATATGGTTTTCTTTAGAACCGGTATCGACGCTGTTCTCGCCTTCTTTGCGCTTTAAGGCGTCCACTGCGTTTGTACCGGCTTTCCCCTCTTCCCGGATGCGTCTTACAACCGCGCTTGTTCAGGAGAAGCAATAGCCCGTTAAGGCCGAACAGCAACCCCGATCCGATCACGGCTCCAATCAACATCTGAACTGCGCTTCCGGAGAACATAAAAGCCAAGGTTTCAGATAAGCGTCACGGAATCTAAGGGAACGATGGCGATTATGCCGTCACCCTTCTTCCCGGTGTGGGCGTGCAGTTTGATTCCTGCGAGAATGTCGTCGACTAACTCCGAGGACGCAATAATCTCGATCCGCTTGTTTGGCTTGAACGGATCGAGACGGTCGGTCGCGGAGGACTGCAAGCGCTGACCGAATCCTTCGCTGTCGACGACGGTCATGCCGGGAAAGCTCTCGATCGCCTCGAGCGCCGTAACGATCTCGTCCAGTTTAAAAGGCCGGACGATAGCAACGATGAGTTTCATATTTCACTCCTCCGAAAATTCCCCTTCCGCATCTTTCTCAATCCAGGCATAAAGCGTAGGTAGTATCAGCAGCGTCAAAAGCGTCGATGTTATAAGGCCGCCGATAACAACTGTCGCTAGCGGCCTTTGAACTTCCGCGCCCGCGGAGGTCGCGAGCGCCATGGGGATGAAGCCGAGACTCGCGACCAAAGCGGTCATAAGGACCGGGCGCAGGCGCGTCATCGAGCCTTCGTTTACGGCGTCAATGACGGATCTACCTTCTTCTCGCAGATGATTGATAAAGCTGATCATCACCACGCCGTTCAAGACCGCAACCCCGAATAGAGCGATAAATCCGACGCCCGCCGAGATCGAAAAAGGCATCCCGCGAATAGCAAGAGCGACGACTCCGCCAACAATCGCGAACGGGATTCCGGTGTAAATTATCAACGCCTGTTTTGCCGAACCGAAGGTAGAGAAGAGCATCACAAATATGAGGAAGAGCGCGATCGGCACGACGATGAGCAATCGCCCCGTCGCGCGTTCGAGATTCTCGAATGTGCCGCCCCATTGCAGATAGTAGCCGGGCGGCAACGTTACCTGACTTCCGATCTTCTGTTTCGCCTCGTCCACGAAGCTCTTGATGTCGCGGTCGCGGACGTTGGTGGAAACGACGATTCGGCGCCGGGTCGCTTCGCGCGAGATCTGCGCGGCTCCCTCGACGAGGACGATGTCGGCGACCTGTGCGAGCGGCACACGCTGTCCGTTCGGAGCGGTAAGCATCAACGCACGAACGGTATCGACCGTCTTGCTTGCATTCTCATTCAAACGCAGAACAATATCGAATCGCTGTTCGCCCTCGAAAACCTGGCCAGCCTTCCTTCCGGCGAAGATCGCCTCGACAAGTTCGTTTACGTCTTCCACGTTGAGGCCATATCTAGCTATCGCCGCACGGTCGGGCTTGATCTGAAGTTGCGGCAGGCCGGTCGTAACTTCAGCCTTGTTCTCTGCCGCCCCCTGAATCGTGCCGACCACGCGATTGATCTCTTCGCCTTTCTGAGCAAGCACGTCGAGGTCGTCGCCGAAAAGTTTGATCGCGACATCACCACGCGTTCCTGCTATCAGCTCGTTGACGCGCATCTCGATCGGCTGCATGAAACCGAACGATGCCGCACCGGGGACCTCTTCTTCCACCTTTTTCGACATCTTTTCAATGAGCTCTTCTTTTGTCATTCCCGATTCCCAGTCGTCGATGGGATTGAGCATCACGAACACGTCGCATTGGTTGAGACTCATTGAATCAGTAGCGACCGCCGGTGCACCGCATTTTGAAACTATCGTCTTGACCTCGGGAAAGACCTTGAGCGACTTCTCCACTTCCGTCGTTAGCTTCATCGACTGATTCAGCGAAACGCTCGGCAGTAGAATGGCTTCAATCAGAATGTCGCCCTCATCAAGACGCGGAATGAACTCGCCGCCGAGGTAGGGGAAAGCAAGCCCGGAGATGATAACCGTGGCGACGGCGATCGCGAGGACCTGAGCCCGGAACTTCATCACGAACGCGAGCGAAGGCCGATAGATCTGCTTCGCCCACCGAACGAGAAAACTTTCCGATTCCGATACGTTGCCTTTTAGTATCAGCGCGAGCATCGCCGGAACGTACGTGAGCGAGAGGATCAGCGAACCCAGCAGCGCGAAGATCACGGTCAATGCCATCGGCACGAACATTTTACCTTCGATCCCGCGCAGGCTGAGGATCGGCAGGTAAACGATGCCGATGATCGCGACCGCGAAAACGACGGGACGGGCGACCTCGAGGCACGCTTCCATGATCGTCCGCTCGGGCGGCTCCCGCGAACCGGCGTGCTGTGCTTCGGCTCGGCGGCGCACAACGTTCTCCACCATCACCACCGCGCCGTCCACGATAAGACCGAAATCCAATGCACCTAAGCTCATCAGATTTCCCGAAACATTAAAGAACCGCATCAGGATCGCGGCGAACAGCATAGAAAGCGGGATGATCGTCGCGACCAGCAACGCGCCGCGCCAGTTGCCGAGCAGCAGGAGGAGCACCAGAATGACAAGCGCCGCTCCTTCGAGTAGGTTCGTCTCGACCGTCGCGATCGCTCGTTGTACAAGTGCCGTGCGGTCGTAGAAAGGTTCGATGGTTACTCCCGGCGGCAGGGTTTTGCGGATCTCGTCGATCTTTTCTTTAACACGTTCCGCCACGACGCGGGAGTTCTCGCCCTTGAGCATGATGGCCATCCCGGAAACGATCTCGCCCTCCCCATTCGTTGATACGGCGCCTTGCCGGATGCTTTGCCCCTCAACCACCTCGCCGAGATCCTTGACGAAAACGGGCACGCCTTCGGGACCGGTTTTCACGACGATGTTGGTGATGTCAACCATGTTTTCGACAAGGCCAACGCCCCGCAACAGGTATTGCTCGGCACCTTTCTCGATATAACCGCCGCCGACCGTGCCGTTATTCGCCATCACCGCGTCGTGAACATCGCCGAGCGTGAGCCCGTACGATTGTAGTTTTTCCGGCGACAGGCGCACCTCATATTGTTTGCCATATCCACCATGCGAATTGACCTCCGTGACACCCGGCACGCTCATCAGCTGGCGACGTATATTCCAATCGTGGATGGTTCGCAGATCGGTCGCGGAATAATTGCTCCCCGGTTCGGCGCGCACCTCGTATTGATAAATTTCCCCCAGCCCGGTCGCGATCGGCCCCATCTCTGGCGAGCCGATCCCGGGAGGGATGTTCTCGCGCGCGGTCGCCATCCGTTCGAGAATGAGCTGCCGGGCGAAATAGATGTCAGTCGATTCCTCAAAAACGATCGTCACATTCGAAATACCGAATTTCGAAACTGAACGGATCTCCTCGACACCCGGAATGCCCGACATTGCAACTTCGATCGGGAAGGTGATCTGCCGCTCGATCTCAAGAGGTGCAAGCGAAGGAGCATTCGTGAGCACCTGAACCTGGACATTGGTGACATCGGGCACCGCGTCGATCGGGAGGTTGATCAAGCTGTACGCTCCGGCCCCGGCCATGATGGTGACCAGTAGCAGCACGACCATTTTCTGGGCGATTGAAAATCGAATAATTGCGTTAATCATATAAATCTCGGTCCCGCCGAACGGTTCGTTCAGACTGGCACTCAAACTACCTGGCTCAAACTCGTTGGTTGCATGCGTGAAAACACCAACGGAACTAGGTCGAGATCGTCCGTCACCCAAGCTAGTGGTCGTCCCCCATCGCACCTTTTTCCAACTGCGTCTTGAGGGTGAAGCTGCCCTTAGTAACAGTCTTCTCGCCGAGTTTCAGGCCGCTTATCACTTTCGTGTAACCGTTGGTATCGGCACCAGCCTCGATCTCGCGGACTTCAAACGCTCCCGGCTCTCCGTCACGGGGCACGAACACGACGGTCTTGTCACCGGTTCGCTGCACGGCTTCCGACCGGACTACCAATTCCTCGCCGCTGGTTTCATTGGTTCCCGAGTAGAAACCGACCTCCACGAACATCCCGGCTTTGAGCTTTCCGTTGCCGTTCGGGACCTCGAGACGGACCCGCCCGGTCCGCGTCGCCTCGTCCAACTTCGGCTCGATGTAGGAGATCCGGGCACTTAGATCGCCCGTCGACGGTGATGTGATCTCCGCGACCGAGCCGACATTCAGCTTTGCGAGGTTTGCCTCCGGGACGTTTGCGATCACGAAGACAGTTCCGGTGTTCGAGATCGTGAAGATCGGGACGGCCGCCTCAACCCCCGCACCGGCGTTGAACTTGCGTTCCGTTACGATGCCGGACAACGGCGATCGCACGGCCACGAGAGATGTGTCCGAACGGTGATCGTCCGGTTCGTTCGGGTCGACCGAAACGCCAAGTGAACGCAGTTCGTCCTGGATGTGCTTCAGATCGACGCGGGATGTTTCGACGTCCGCTTTGGCTTCCTGGATCTCCTTGTTGAGCGAGATGTTCGATTGGAAATCGTGTTCCGCCTTCGCGGTCGTGTAGCCGGCCTCGGCAGCGATGAGATCCTTTCCGGCCCCGGCCCCAAGCTCGATCAATCGACGGGTGCGCCGCAGAGTGGCCTCCGCCTCGTCCAGTTTCGCCTTCGCCTGGGTGACCGCGACTCTATTCTCGGCTCGCTGCACGCGGGCGAGGTTCCTTTGCGCGAGGTCGTGCTTGGTACGAGCCTCGTGCATCTTCCCGTGCATCTGGGCGAGCTGTGGGCTGGAGATGACCGCTAGTACCGCGCCCTTCGACACGTTGTCGCCGACGCCGTAAAATACTCGCTCGATTCGGCCGCCGACGAGCGGGGTCGCCATCTCGGTTTTCTCCGGGTTTAGCTCGACCGCACCGGTCACATACAGTTTGGCTATCGCTGGACGCTGCGTAACTCCCTCGACCTCGATGCCCGCGGACTCCATGAGCTCCGGGTCCAACTTCACCTCGCGGCCCTTCTCGTCTTCGGAGTGCCCCTCCTCTTTTTCCGAATGCCCCACCTCGACTTCCACCTTCGTGCTGGAACCTCTCGTCGCGATCCAGGCCAGCCCGGCGATCGCGACGACCGCGATGATCACCGCGGTTAGGATCCACGCAACCATGCTTTTCGGATTCGCTTTTTGATCGACGGGAACATCGGACGTGTCGCCGCCGACGCGATCTAAATTGTCCTCCAAGCGTGCAAGGTCCGCTTCGTCCCGCTCGTGATGGCCTGTCGGTTCGCTCATACTCTCTTTCGTCGTTTCCGTCTCTTTCATTTCGTTAATCTCTCTTCTTGTCTCTTCATTCATGTTCCGGCCACCTCATTTAGGTTCGGGGAGGAAAGCTCCGGCCCCGAGTGCGATGCTTAGATCGGCTTGCGAGCGGTAGCGCTGCGTCAACGCTTCCGTCAAATCCCTGGTCGCGTCGAGCAGTCGCCGCTGCTCCGCGATCAATTCCGT